>LSQX01296965.1_pt1 | contig 29242 bp, 21 predicted proteins | sample 654561 | NCBI WGS metagenome assembly LSQX01 (sample SAMN04489861, study PRJNA283612) | anaerobic digester metagenome | isolation source: 4 biogas reactors fed with cattle manure at either 37C or 55C with and... | place: Denmark: Kongens Lyngby | collected 2014 | reverse complement strand
TCGGGACGAGTCGCGCAGCCCGTGCTCCAACCAGGTAATATCCCCCATCTCCTTCGCCTGCAGCGTGTCGGCTGCCGCATCTACAAACTGGTGGAACTCCTGCGCCCACTCATCTATGAGCGTGTGTGCTTTTTTTTACGTTTGCACCGGGGCGCCAGACCTCCGCCTCCCGCTGCGCCACGTATTGCTCAACCAACTCCATGAACTGAGCATAGCCCTGAGTCCCTTGGCGAACGGTTTTGACCATGTCAGCGGGAATATGCCGTGTTTCATTGCGCCCGTTGCGCCAGCGTTGCAACTTGAGGCCGGTCACCCGGCCGCCTTGGCGACGCTCAGAAACCTTGCCTTGAATCATCACGGGGATTTGCCCCATTTGCGCCAGAATCTCCTGGCCTCGACGGTTTGGATAGGATCGTGTCTTCATAGCCTAGTAATCTAGGCTATAGTTGCGCGGACTGCAAGCCTATTTTGCGTTTCGCGCAAAAATCTGTCCTACACCCTCAAAAAAAAGGGACCGCATCGCGTCAGCCATGTGGTCCCTGCCGCGTTCCGCGCCGTACGGGCGTTCAACCGCCCGGGCGCGAAACGGAATATGTCGATATTTTACAGGTTGATGCCCAAGCCGGCCACGAGCGAAAGGTCGTTGCGCTCCTTGCCCGCCGCCGGACGGCTGTCATAGTCGTCCTGCAGCACCAGGCGCAGATTCACGCGGGAATTGACCGCGGCTTCGATGCCCAGCTCGCCCGACAGCAAATAGGTGCCAAAATTCGAGGCCTTGGGGGTGTATTTGACCGCCTGCCAGATTTTGGCCGTCTCGGACACCTGGCAGGTGTAGCGCTCGGCAAACCAAAGGGTCATGTAATGATCGCGGTCGCCGTCCAGGCGCTCCCACAGGTAGGCCGGGCCGGCTTCGAACGACAGCTCGCGCTTCTCGTTCTTGACCACGTAGGCGCCCAGACCCAGACCGGCAACCACGCGGTAATCAATCGCGGCAATCTCATCATGCACCGCCGAGAGGTCCACGGAGGCAAAGGTCATCTTGCTCAGGGTCTTCTTCGTGTTGGCATAGGCCTTCACGTCGTTCACCAGGCGGTCGGTCGCCCCATCCTTCTTGTCCTGGCCATAGTTGGCTTCCACGCCGGCCAAAACGGAGCCCAGACCTTCCTTCTCGCCTTCCGTAATCAGGCTGCTGTTCGCGCTCAGCGTTTCGCTGTTGCCATCCGTCAGGGTCAGGCCGGCATTGAACGATGTCTCAAAACCGCTCAGTCCTTCCGCCTGCGCGGCCGCAACCACGCCCAGCGCCAGCAATCCAATCATCAACTTCTTCATCTTGTTCCTTTCTTTCGGGTTCCAACAAACCAAAGGCTTGCGGCCAACGGGATCCATCCGCCGCAAGCCCCCTTTGAATTGACGGGCAACATACCTCATTTCTTTGATATGTCCAGCCCCTTCACGGAATTCTTTGCCGCCCGCCCCCGCGGCAAGGCCAACGGACAGCCAACTTATCCTGGATTATTCACGCGACAAGTCCGGCCCGGATGCCAGGCAAGAGGGGCGAAGCTGTATGGACAACCTGCGAGCCCCGAATAACACCGCAGACGGGTTGGAATCGCCGCGCCGAAGGGCAACAGGGGTGAAAAATAACTTTTTTCTAACTATCCGCATCATGCCGTGCCGAAATGAGTAAAGATGTTTTCATCCATGTTGATGAATTATTCAGGTTATGGCGCCAAACGGACACCAATGCCGAAGAAGTAACAGTCGGCGCTGGCCGGGACCGTATTGGTCAGGACATTGTTTGGCGGGGTGGATTGGACGTTGTCCATGTGCTGCGTATAGACCGCGGTGGCATTGGTAGTGCGCCAGATGGTGTACACCCGCCCCGCCACGCTCGGCCAGGTCAGTTCCACCTGATCCGTAGCGCCAATGCTCACATCAATATCCGTCACCGCCAGGAGCGACGACCCATTGCGCGGATCCGTTCCAGCAATGTATTCCGCCAGATTGCTCATCCCGTCGCCGTCCGCATCGGCATGGGGATCGGCGCCCGTCGCACTGCCGAAGTGCTCCTCCTCCCACGAGTCGGGTATTCCGTCGCCATCACTGTCGGTGGCGCTGCTCAATTCACCTTGATGAATCAGCACGTCATCCAGCCAGACCTGTCCCGCCCTGGTGCTGCTACACTTGTAATACAAGCCATAGTACGAGGTGTCGGTGTGCGTGGTGTCGCTGGCGGTGCCCGCCGAGGTCATGCCGCTGAAGAGTCCGTCCGTACTGGTTTTCAGCTCCCACAATCCCGCCGCCGTGCGGGTGACTTCAATGGCGACCGTCATGCTGGCATTCCAGTCCACGGCCGACGTCAACACGGTCGCACCGACCCCGCCGCCGGTCACCCGCCAGAGCTTGACCAGATCATCGGTGCCCGTGAAGTTGACCCCCACCGCGTAGCCATTGACGGCGGAGCTTGTAAGGTCGGCGGCCGAGCACATGAGATACACATGGAACCGATTTTCTCCGGAAGGATCCCAGTTGCCATTCTTCAGTTTGAAGCGCCAGGTGGTCGTATCCAAGGCCACGTTGTAGGACGGCTGGGCGTAGATATAGCTGACGGCGGCCACACTGCTCAAGTTGTGCTTGAGCGAACGGCTGCCCGTGATCGGGGCGGTCGTGCTGTTGGCCCAGTTGCCGGCGGCGTCCTGCGTCCAACCCACCAAATCGCCATCCTCGAAATCATCCTGCATGATGATGACGGGACCGGCCGGTTTTTCCTGATAGGCGGCGCTCAAGATGTTCGTCGCGTTGTTGGTGGTGGCGGTAACCACATCCGCCGGCTCCAGCCAGCCCTCGATGGACTTGAACGACACCGTATGGCTGCCGGCCGTCAGCCCCGTGACCACTGCCCCGCTGTTGCGCCATGCGCCGTTATCCACCCGCCACTGCGCGCCGGCAAAAATAGCGTCTTCCGGGGTCAGCGTTACCTTCAACGCGCTGCTCGGCGCGGCCGGCGTGCCAACCTGCCCCTTCAGTTGGATTTCATCCAGATAATAGTGATCAGCCGTATTAGCGGATGAGGCGTCAAAGAAAGTCACCCGCACCATGATTTGCGTGCGGACATCGGCCACCGTCAGCACGTAGGGTGTCCCGACGGGCTGCCGGTCGGCGCTGACAAACTCATTATAGTCCAGCTTGAGGTTGTTATAGCCATCGGCGATCTGGGTTCCCCACTTCGAGGGAACCCATGTGCTGCCGCCGTCATAGCTGACCGCCACATGGAGGTCATCGCCCGCGTCCGGCCCGTTGGCGGCAAACGGTATCGTCAGGGTGACATTGGTATAGCCGCTGATGTCCACATTGCTGAACAGAACCGTCGCATTGGCCGAACCATCGCTGGAACCGCTGAGGCGCAGCCCGTTGACGCCTGAAAGCGCCTTGTCGGTGCTGACCGTCACCACCGCGCCCTGCGGATCGGTTGTCCCGTCAGCGGTATTGTTCAAGTACACCGGACTCCAACCCCACGGATGGACATCGAGGTCATCAAAGCCTTGCGAGCAGATGCAGTCCGCGCCGACCAGTTGAATTTCATCATAGGTCGCGCTCAAGGTGGCGTTCTCGCCCGCGCCCAACGCGTGGCTGATCGTGGCTGGCGCGGTGTAGCCTGTCGTGGCCTTGAAAATGATGGAGTAGGTTTTGACGCTCAAATCCAGCACGGTGGCGCCGCTGTCATTCCAATTGGCGCCGCCATCCAGACTCCATGCCGCGCCAGCCGTCACCGCGCCCGCGGGCGACAAGTTGACCTTGATGGATCCCGGCAGCGCCGTATAGGCATAGCTGCGACTGACCGTCTCTCCGGCCGTCACCGTCGTGTAGGTGGTGGATGGCACGGTGTAGCCATCCACGGTCTTGAAGGTCAGATACTGCCTCCCGGCCAGTAATCCGGTTGCCGTCGCGCCGCTGTTGTACCACGTGGCGCCGCCATCCACGCTCCACTGCGCGCCTTTCGTCACCGCCGCCGCCGGGGTGAGAGTCACGGTCAAATTCCCCACCTGCGCCACATAGGTGCCAGTGGTCGTCACCGGGCTGCCGGCGATGGTCACGTTCACTTCCGCCGGCGTGGTGTGGCTGCCGATATCCTTGTACGTCACGGTATAGACGCCGTTGGTCAGATCCGACACCGTGGCGCCGCTGGTGTGCCAGGTGCCGCCGTTGATCCGCCACCGGCCATCGGTCTGGGCGGAAGCCGGTTGCAGATTCACGGTCAGCGCCCCGGAAGCCGCCGTATATGTCGCGGTGAAGGAGTTGGTCGCGCCAGCGCTCACCACGATGGAAGTCGCCGCCGGGGCCAGATAACCGGCCACCGGGCCAAAGGTGACTTGATACGGGCCGGGTACCAGCCCGGTGCGCGTGCTGCCGCTGGTGTTGGTGGTGCCCGCAATGATCCAGCGGCCCGCGCCGGCCGCGCCGGCTGGCGTCAGGGTCACTTTGACCGCGCCCGGAGCGGTGGTATCGCCCAAAAATCCCATTGCTTTCGTCATCACGGTCGCGCGGGTGGTTTCGTTCGTGATGGTTTCAAACGGGAAGCCCATCACAATGGTCCGGTAGGTCGCGTTGCTATATTGGATGATCGCGCCACTCGTGCCGCTCGCGCTGGCGCCATACACCGCGGCCCTGACCGCGCCGTTGCCCGCGCCCAGCACATCGGGGTAGTTGGCCGCGTAAATATCCGTCAGCAGATTGGTGTAATTGAACGCAATGGACACCCCGTTCAGGAAGCCGTTGGCCGTGCCGGTCACCTGGCCGGTATTGCCGCTGTCGGCGATGTATGTCGCGCGCAACATATCGGTCAGGAAGGTGATTTCCGCTTGAGTGGAAACCCCCGCGCGGCCCAAGTCCCAGCCGATTTCAGCGCCGGACACCAGCAACCGCCCGCCCGCGTTGAGATAACCCGTCACGGCCGTCACTTCGCTGGCGCTGAAGGTTTCATCGGCGGTGGACTCCTCGCCCAGCATCCAAACCACCTTGGCATAGCCGGTCAGCGTGGCAGCGCCGGTCACCAGCGTGTGGTCCATAAAATCAAACGTCTGCCCGGCCGCCGCCAGCGCGAGACCGTGCTCCTTGACGTAGTCAAAACTGTTGATCATCTTCGGACGCACCAGCGTCACCTGGCCGTTGAGGGCGTTGGCAAAGTAGCGGGTGGGCGACAAGGCGCTGTCGTTGCGGTCAAAGCCCGCCACCACCAGCACGCCCGCCTTGGCGCCGTTGGCGGTCACGCGCGCCCCGGCCAACTGTGAGTTGAGCGACTCCCCCCCCGCGTTCGTCGCGCACACGCGGAAGAAGATCGTCGCGCCAGGGTTCAGATTGCTGATGGTCTTGCTGGTGGCGGATCCGCCGGAAACCGTGATGGGATTGCCAAAACCGCGACCATCGGTGGACGTATAAATTATATACCCCTGCGGCACGCCGCCGCTGGCCGCCGTGCGCGTGGGCATGGCCCATGACACCGTCACCGCCCCCGCGCCTGAATTGACCGCCTTCAACTTGATGGGCCGGTCCGGCGCGTTGGTGTTGACGATGCCGCTGGCATAGTAACCGCTTAGATGCTTGACCAAACCGCGCACCGTGCCCCGTGCCAGCCATTCCCGCCCGACGGAGTGTTTCAGCACGGCGCAGTCATCGGCGTTGTCGTGGAAGGCCACCTCATTGATGGTGGTATCCATCTTTTTGAACACATTGTCGTTGAACGAGTTGTAAAGCTCGCCATAGGTGCTGCCATAGAGATAGGCGGTGCGGGAGCCCCAACTGGCGATCACGCCTGCCGTCACCCCCGCGCGCATGTCTTCGTTGCATTGCCGCGCCAGCGCCGCGGCCAGATTCGTCTGCGCGATATAGAAAGAAGGATAGTTGGCCTGGATGCGCGTGTCATACAACCCGATGGCCCCGCGCGCATCGCCCGAGCTCGAGCTCGCATTCGAGTGGAAGCCGATATACACCCGCCGCCAGCGCGGCCGGTCGTTAGTGCGGCACATCAGGTCCGCCATGCGCGCGGGCTGGCCGATGTTGTCGCTGCGGTCATCATAACCCGCCAGATCATACAGCGTGGCAGGTATGCCCTGCCCGATGGATTTGATGACCCAGAAGCGGCTGGACTCCAGCTCCGACTCGAAGCCCGACACGCCCGCCGACCCGCGCGCCGTGGTGCCCATGCCGTTGCCGAAACGTATGGCGTCGGCAATCACGTTGAAGCCCTCGGCACCCCCCGGCACGTAGTTGCTGATGTTCACGCACCCGTTGGTGCCCTTGGCAAAATGGTAGGTGCCCAGCCAAACCCAGCCGCAGCCCACCGCGCTGTGGTCCACCCGCACATCCGTCACCCCTCCGCTGTGATAGATCCGGTAAAGCTGGTTCGTCCGGTTGCCGCTTTGCAGCACCCACGTGTAAACCGGATAATCCCCCGCCGCGGGCAGATTGGGCCGATAGGTCGCCCACGCCGTGGTTTCCGAAGAATTAACCGTCGCGTAGCGGTACGACACCGCATCGCCGGGCTTGCCGTAATACACGCTGTTGGCCGAGTTGAACCACGTGCCGCCAAACGTCACCTGCCCGCGCGCAGTCAGGGTGGTGTCCATGTTGTCGAGCACCACCTCATTGGTTTGATAGCCCACCGGCCGGAAAGGCACGACGGTCGCCCCGGCCTTCCAGGCCGCCTCGGCAAAATAGTTGAGCTGGTCAATGTTGCCCATGTCCTCATTCACCGCGTACAGCAGCGGGCGTTCGGGAACCCAGGCCGTCAAATTGGAGTTCGCGCCGAAGCCGTGTCCCGCGCTGGTGAACACCACCACGCCGGAGAGCGGGCCCGCCGGCTGCTTGGCGGCCACCTGCGGCAGACCGGTTTCATCGGGCGTGGTCACCGGCAAATCGCCGCTGCCGGTTTCGCCGCTGCCGCCCTCGTCGCCCGGCTCGCCGCTCTCCTGCCCGGCCATGGTCCCCTTGGTCAAAATGGTGCCGTTGAAGCCCACGGACACAAACTGATCCGCCGTGTAGCTCATGCCGCGCAGATCATTGGTGGTGCCCGAGGTTTCCGTTTCCCAGTTCAAGCCGTCGGCGGAGGTCCAGATCACGCCGTTTTTGCCCGCGGCCCGGAACGCGCCCGCGCAATAGGCCACCCGGTACAGATAGGTGGAGTTGCTGCTAAGCGACCAGGTGATGCCATCCGCGGAACGCAACGTGCGCGTGTTGCCCACCGCCACGTAATAGCCGTTGCCATACGTCACGTCCGACAAATAGACCGGTGTGCCCGAGATACGCTTGGTCCACGCCACGCCGTTGGTGGAGGTCAGAATCGTGCCATTCGCGCCGCAGGCCACAAACAGCGGCGAAGGCGCGGACGGGTTGTTCGTGTCGCCCGTGCTGATGAACTCCGCGCCGTACCCCACCCCTTGCAGCGAATCGGTCACCCCCGAGGTCACGCTGCTCCACGTGATGCCGTCGGTCGAGCGGACAATCGCTCCGCCGTCGCCGCAGGCCACATAGATGCCGTTGCCATACGCCACACCGCGGAACAGCGCGTTGACCGGTGACGACCGGCTGACCCAGTTCAGCCCGTTGGTGGAGGTTAGAATCGCGCCGCCCTCGCCCACGATCACCCAGAGCGGGCCGTCGCCGTTCACGTTCATCAGCAACCCGCTCTTGCCGCTGGTGCGCGCGGTCCAGTTGATGCCGTTGGTGGACGTATAAATCGCGCCGCCCGCGCCGCTGGCCACGTGCAGGCCCGGACGGCTGCCCACGCCGTAGAAGTTGGCGGAATGCGCCGAGGTGCGGCCGGTCCAGGGCGCGGTGGCCGACCCGCCCGGGTCGCCCCCGCCCGGATCGTCCGGCGGTCCGGCATCCGCGCCGAACTTGTCGGCAATCAGGGTCCACAGCTCCGTCTGCCCGTAACCCTGCACCAGGTTCCAGATGCCGACCCCCCCCAGCCCCTTGGTGTTGGCCAAATCATATTTCATGCCCAGGCTGATGGCGTCATCATAAAAACACTGATAGGCCGTGCTGTTCGAGGTGTACAAAAAATATGGTACGCTGGCGCTGTCGTTCCAGCGCCGGCCGTATTTGGCGGCCTCCGATTTAGCCGCGCCGAAGGTCAGCGCCGCGGAATAGCTGCTGCCCAGGCTGGCCGCGCCAAGATTGGTGCTGGCCGCCGCCCAGCGCCGCCCGTAATAGGGAACCCCCAGCATCAGTTTGTCCGCCGGGAATCCCTTGCCCAGATAGTTGGTGATGGAATAATTGTCCGAACACCACGAATTGGCGCCGATCCATTGCGCGCTGCTAAACAACGGCGCCACCGGGCCGGGGGTCGAGCTGCCGGAGTAATAATAGTCATAGCCCATGATAATCGCGTAATCCATCCCCGCGGCATTATAGGCCGCCACATTGAAGTTGGCGCTCCAGTCCACCGCCGGCAGCGCGATGCTCACTTCATAATTCGGATTTGCGTCATGAAATTTCTTGATCAGGTTGGTCATGAACGTGGTCATCGCCGCGCCGGAGCCGCTCCAGGAGCCGATGGTTTCAAAATCAATGCACACGCCATCGCCCGCCCCCCCCGTGCGGTTGGTCATGGCCACCAGCAGGTTCCGGATCAAGTTGGTTGTGGCCGCCGGATTGCTCAAAAACTGTTGGTTGTTGGCCGAGCCGAACAGCGTCACGGTCAGCAACGCCTTGACCCCATGGCTATGGGCCGTGTCCACCATTGGCGTATTGTTCCACCCGTGCAGATCGGCCGCATTGCCGTTGGCCGGATTGACCTCATATGAAAAATAGGCCAAGTGGGTCAAATTGGAGAACTGATACCCCGCCAAATCATTGGCGCTGGCCCAGTACGGATGCCACCCCAACACCCGCTTGTTCGCCGCGATTTTGGGCGCACCCAGCACTCCCCGCGCGGCGGGGCGGCGGGGCCCGGCCGACTCGTCCCCGTCGTCAGCCACCACATCCCCCGGCGGCTCGCCGGCATGCGCCTCCAGCTCAAGCTGGTGCGCGCTCTTCCACTCGTCGAGATTGTCCGGCACGGCCAACGCGGCCTGCTCCACCTCAAAATCGCTCGCGCCGGCCGTGCGGGCCAGGGTGCGGGCCACACGCCGGGCATGGGCCACCTCGGGCGTCTCATCCACCGCCTCCGGCAGCACGAAGCGCGGCGCTTGCGGCCCGGTTTCATCCCAGGCATCCTGCCCCGCCAGGGCATTTTCCGCCTCGGGCGGAACCGCGCGCGCGACGCGCCGCTCCACCACCGGTTCCGGGTCCGCTGAAGCCAATCCGGCCGGCAGCAAAACGCCCAAAATACCCACAATGACCCCTATGCGACAGGCTCTATACATCATGATGGGGATTGTCAAAAACTGCCCTCCCCGAGTCAAGCCAGCATACGACTTTTCTTCAGGAGCGGCTTCCGGCTATACTGCCCGGCATGCGCGTAACTTTTTTGGGCACAGGCACCTCCTATGGCATCCCCATGCCGGGCTGCGACTGCCCGGTATGCCGCTCGCCCGATCCCCGCGACCAACGCTACCGCACCGCCATCCTGATTGAAGCCGGGGCCACCACCCTCCTGATGGATACCCCCCCCGACCTGCGCTCGCAGTGCCTCCGGCACGATATTCGCAAAATTGACGGAGTTTTGATGACCCATGACCACGCCGATCACATCTTCGGCTTTGACGATTTGCGCCCCTACACCAACCGGATGCCCGAACCCATGCCCGTCTGGGCATCGGCCGGGACCGCCCAAACCCTCCGACGCATCTTCCACTATCTGGACCGCCCCCCCATCCCGGGCACGTCTCTGGCCCGCATTCATCTGCATACCGCCGAGAGGCCGTTCGATTTCATGGGCTGCCGTCTGACCCCTCTGCCCGCGGAACACGGCCGCGCCGACATGATCGGCTGGAAAATCGAACGCGGCGGCAAATCCTTCGTGGCCATTCCCGACTGCAAAACCATCCCGCCCGCCACCCTCGAACTGTGCCGGAACGCCGACCTCGCGGTTCTGGACGCGCTGCGCATCCGCCCCCACCCCACCCACATGAATCTCGAGGAATCCGCAGCAACCCTGAGCCGCATCGGCGCAAAACGATCTTTGGTCATCCACCTCTGCCACGAGGTCTCCCACGCCGAAGCCGAAAACCTGCTGCCCGCAGGCATCTCCCCAGCCTACGACGGCCTCACCGTCGAGCTGTAACCCCCGCCTGCCGGCCGCGGCCCCCCCCCTCCCTCAAACCGTCTCAATGATCGAAGATCAACGAGGCTTCAACGAGGCTTCTCTTGATCTGCCCCCCGCCCTGCGGTATGTTTTAAGGATGAAGACGATACTAATTTGGCTGGTGCTGTCGTTGGCTTTTGCGCTGGACGCGGGGGCGCAATCGCCGCCGGAATCCCCCGCTGAAAACGGAGGCGCTGAAGTCTCCGCGCCCGTGCCAAAGCCCAAAATCGTGTGCCCCGAACCCACGTACAACTTTGGCCGCCAAAGCAGCAGCCAGACCGTCCGGCACGACTACATCATCCGCAATGAAGGCCACGTCAACCTGGAAATCCACAGCGTGCGCGCCTCCTGCGGCTGCACCCCCACCCAACTGGCCAACAACATCGTGCCCCCCGGCGGCGAAACCCGCGTCCATGTGCAATTCGATCTGCGCGGACGGCGCGGAACCCAAATCAAAAGTGTCATGGTCGCCAGCAACGACCCCGACACCCCGACCCTCTATCTGCAATTGCGCGGCGAGATCATGCCCGGCCCCCAGGCGCAGCCCGCCGCCGTATATTTCGGCCGCGTGGAATCCGGCGCCTCGCGCTCGCGCATGTTCCATATCGAATCCCAAACCGATCCCATCCAAATCCTGGACGTCAAAACTTCCGCGCCCGATCTGATCGTCACTTCCCACGGCGAAGTTCCCGACAGCAACGGCCTGCGCCACCGCTTCGAACTGACCATCGCCGACAGCCTGCGGGAAGGCACGGTCAGCGGACAGATCACCGTCACCACCGATCACCCCCATGATGGCGTTGTCACCATCCCCGTGGCCGCGCACCTGGTGGCGCCGCCTGCCGGACCATGACCCTCTCCCGCTTTCGCCTTTCAGCCCGCGATTTCGCGCAACTGGCGGGCGATTGTATCCTGCTGCTGCTCGGCGCCAGCCTCCTCGGCCTGGCCGTCAACACCCTGCGCCCGGAAGCCACCCGGCTGCCATGGAAAAGCGCCTGGGACCGCCATATCGAAACCCTCGCTTTCCGGGCAAACATCCCTGTGACCTTCCTGCAAGGCGTCCGCGACGCAGTGGCCGATCCCGCCACCATTGTTCTGGACGCCCGCGCCCTGGATGAATATCTCGAAGCGCATCTGCCCGGCGCCCGTCCCCTGCCCCTGCTCGAAGTCGAACAGCGCCTCATCGAATATGTTCAGCTCCTGACCTTTGAAACCCCCATCCTGGTCTATTGCGGCGGAGCCGACTGCGACGACGCGCTCGAACTGGCCAAGCGGCTGCGCGACTACGGTTTTCTCCATCTGACGCTCTATCCCGGCGGCCTTGCCGAATGGGTTGAATATGACGGGCCCACCCAATCCGGAGACGAACCATGATCCGCGCGCGCCCGCTGTTCCTCTGGCTGGCCCGCCTGGCCGTGGCCGGCATCTTTCTCGGCGCCTGCGCGGCCAAAATCCGCGACCCGGAGGCCTTCGCCCTCGCGGTCTATCGCTACCGCCTGCTGCCTGACATCCTGATCAATCCCGCCGCCATGATCCTGCCCTGGATCGAGCTGCTCGGCGCGGTGGCGCTCCTGTTGCCCCTGCGACGCGCCCGCGCCGCTTCCGCGCTCATCATCACCGGCATGCTTGCGGTCTTCACCGCGGCTATCGCCTTCAACCTCTTCCGCGGCATCGAAATCGCCTGCGGTTGCTTCAGCACTCGCGCCGATGCCGCCGTCTCCGACACCTGGAACCTGCTGCGCAATGGCGCGCTCATCTGGTTGAGCGCTGCCCTGCTCATGGACGCCTGGCCCCGCCCCACCCCGGTAAAAAAATCGTGAGCACGGCGCGCAACCCTTTCGTCTGGTCGCTCGAGCGCCACGATATGTTCCAGACCTGCCCGCGCCAATACTATTTTGCCTTCTACGGGGCCTGGGGCGGCTGGAACGAACAAGCACCCGCACAAGCCCGGCAACTCTATATTCTCAAGCGGCTCCATCCCCGCCAACAATGGGCCGCGCAACATATCGGTCAAGCCCTCGCCGACCTCATCCAGCACGCCCGGCAGCAGCCGGACGGCCCGGCCGAAACCGCCGCCAAGCAGGTGGAACTGATGCGGCAGGAATTCCGCGAATCACGCTCCGGCGCCTACCGCCGGGATCCCGCTCGCATCGCCGCGCTATATGAGCATGAATACCGAGTCGCGGTTCCCCCCGAAGACTGGAAAGCCACCGTGGACACCGTCGCCGTGGCCGTTCGCCAGATAGCGGCCTCCCCCTTCTGGAACGCGTGGCGGGACCTGCCGGATGATGCCTTCATCTTTCCGGAAACCCGGGCCGGCTTCGACCTTCGGGGGCTGCGTGTTCAAACCCGTCCCGATCTGGCGGTGTGCCACGGCGGCCGCGTTGTCGTGCATGACTGGACCGCGGCGGCCCTGCCCTCCCCGGCCCGGCGTCTGCGCATGGGTCTCCATGTCCTCCTGGCCCTCGAACAATGGACCGCCGATCCCGCGGCCGTTCAGGCTGTCGCGTGGAATCTGCCTTTGGGAGATCAGGAAACCCTGACCTTCGATGCCGAAGACCTCGACACCATCCGTGAATTCATCATGGATTCCGCCGAGGAAATGCTCTTCCCCCTCGAAGACCCTCAACAGAATCTGGCCGGCGGCGGCGACCTGTTCGATTTCACCGACAATCCCGGGCACTGCCCGGCCTGCTCATTCCTGAAAGTCTGCCCCCGCTGGAAAACCTGACTCAGCGGGCGAACCGCCCATCACCACCCCGCCCGCCAATCACTCTGACCAAGAGTCTCAGACTTCCTGACCTCGATGGGGTTTTGGTGGATTTTGCGGAAATTGCTTTGGCACTATTGGGGGGCGCGACATCGAAAGGGACATGGCGGATTCTGTGAGTTGTTTTCCCCCGCTGGCTGTCGCTTCCGTTGGCGGCTATCGCCCTGTTTGGTTGCCGAATGAATCAAGGCGTTGCCCCGCCTCCGGAATGACCGGTTTGTAGTCCCGCCTTCAGGCGGAACGATCGGGACATGCCGCCTGAAGGCGGGACTACAAACTCGCGGGGATGTCAGCCCTTGCCAGGGCAGGCTTCCCGACCTCAACGGCGGAATCGTGCCAACGCAATTTCCTCCGAGATCAGGAAGTCTGAGTCTATTTGCCCGCTTCGTGTTCTGCCGCGCTCGCGGCTTCCTTCCGGGCCAGGGCGCGCTCGAGCGACCGCACGCTTGCATGGCTGATGGATGTCGCCAAACCCTTGTCAATGTTGGCACGGAACACCTCCAGCGCCTCGCGCTGGCGGCCCATCAACCGCAACTGTATGCCAAGCTGCTCCTGATAAAACACATGCCGCGGCTGATAGTCCGCCGCGCGCCGGCAATGACGCAAAGCCTCTGCGGCTTCCCCGAGCGAGTTGTAGGCGCGGGTCAAGCCAAGCTCCGCTTCCATCTCGCCGGGATTCCGCGCCACCGACGCCTCGAAATGGGCGATGGACGCCTCCGCGAGCCGGCGACGCCCTTCCTTCTCGGCCACCTCGTCGGGATCGCGATACCACATCGCCTGGGTGGATGTGATGTTCCCGAGCCCCAGGTGCGGACGCCAGTCCAGGCGGTCCCAGGCCATGGCCCGCCGATAGCAGGCTTCCACCCGCTCCCAGTCGAACGATGTCCGCAAGGCCTCCGCCCGCAGATTCCAATAGTAGGCCATGCCGGCGGATAGCGACACCCAGGCCCCATACACGCAACCCGCCAGAAGAACGCCCGCCGCCACCCGGCGCACGACGCCCCCCCACTTCGAGACGCGCTCGATCCGCCCCTCCAGCGAAGCCCAGGCGCCCACCGACACTCCAAGAATCCAAATCAAGGCGTGCGGATTGGGGAAAATGAAAAAGTTAAAATCAAACACCGCCTGCAGCAGGCAGGCTGTCAGAGCGCCGACCGCCCCGGCCAGCAGAAAGCCGGCCTCGTTGGTCTGCGCGAGCAGGCTGCGGCGGATCAGCATCCAGAGACTCACCGCCAGCGCCAGCGCGGCCAGTCCCAGCCCCGCCGCGCCATGCTCCACCAGCAGTTGCAGGTAGTCGTTGTGCAAATAGTCATAGCGCAGGTGCAGCCGGGTGTGCTGGCGGTAGGGCGGATAGGCCCACAGATAGGCGCCGCCGCCATGGCCCCACAGCGGTTTGGCGCGCACCATGGCCGGCACATCGCGCCACATGTCCTCGCGGATGCCGCTGGCTTTGAGCGGATCCTCGATCACCGCGCCGAGCCGCTGGCGCACCACGGGCAGGGTTTTCCATGCCAGCGCCCCCGCGCCCGCACCCAGCAGCGGCAGCGCCACCAGCGCGATCAGCAACCACGCCCGGCTCTTGCGCCAGGCCAGCAGCAGCAGCGTCACCGCCACCCCGCCAATCATGCCGCCCCAGCCGCTGCGCGACTCGGTCCAATAGAGCACCGGCGTGGTCACCGCCAGATAATAGCCCGCCAGAATACGCAACGGAAACCCCGCGCCTGGCAGCAGCAGCAGAGCCAGAGCCACCGGGACCAGCATGGCAATCATGTTGGCCAGATGATTCGGACAGAGATAGGTGCCCCCCACCCGCAGGCCGTATTGTTCCACCCGGGGCGTCCACAACACCAGCTCCGGCTGGTGCAGATATTGATACCACCCATACAGGCAGTTCACCGCCACCCCGGCCATCAGCACGCCCAGCAGCCAGTGCCAGCGGTGCCGCCGCAGCCCGAACTGGGTCCAGGCCAGACCGGCCGCCAGCAGATTGGCCCAGCGCAGCGCGGCCCACCGGGCCGTATAAGGCACCAACGCCCAGCTCATCCCTGCCGCCACATAGATCACCACCAGCGCCCACGGCAAAAACCCCGGCGGCAAAATCCAGCGCGGTGTCCGCGCGAACAGCAGCGGGCGCGCCAGCACCAATCCGGCGCCCAGAAAAGAAACCATCAGCCCCGGGGCATAACCCCATACCCGGGTTGAGCCCAGCAGGAACATCCCCCCGATGGCCGGCCACATCAGCAGCAAAAAGCAAAAGGCGTCATAGATCCGCTCCAGCGGAGTGGGCCGGCTTTCCAGCAATCCCCAATCCCCGCGGTGATCCATGACGCCCGCCAACTTGGTCGGCCTACCAGAAACTGCGATGGACTTCGATGATGTCGTCCGGCTCGATCAAGATGTCGTCGGCCGGTCTCCGATCCAAACGCTTGGCGTTTTTGATGGTTCGGAAGACCTCCCCCCCGCGCTTCACCACCACCTTCCCGCTGGCGAATTCCGTGTAGGCCCCCGCCCCGGCAATCGCCTGGGACAGCCGCGTGGCCACCACCAGTTGATAGCGGCCCGGCGCGCGGATCTCGCCCTGAATGAAATAATAGCGCGCGGGAACCACCACGCTGACCGACAAGTTCTGGTAGATGCCCTGGTCAATGTAGGTTTGGCGGATGTGACGCGCCAGCTCCGACGAAGTCCACCCGGCGGCCTGAACCTCGTTGATGAACGGCAGGTTCACCAAGCCGTATTCATCAATGATCTGCTCCACCGCCTCGGCATTGGGAATGCCCCGCAAATAAATCTGCACCACGTCGCTCGGCTTGAGCACATAGCCCATGCCCTCGGCGGGCTCCTCGCTGGGCGTCTCCGCCGGCGCGGGGGTGGCCGACTTCTTCTGCGGAGGTGGAATCACCGCCACGGGAGGCGCGGCCGCTTCGGGCTTGGCCGCGGGTTTGGCCACAGGGGGCTGAACGGGCTTCTGCGCGGGAGCCGGGGCCGGTTTTTTGGCCACAGGAGCCTGAGCAGGTTTCTTCGCGGGAGCCGGAGCCGACCTGGCCGCGGGCTTCTGTTGGGCCTGCGGTTGCGGCGCGGGGCGGGTTTCCGGCACCCTGCGCGGCGCGGCAGTCTCGGGCTTGGCCGGCTCGACGACCGGTTCGGAAGCCACCGGCGCGCGGCTGCGCTCGGCCACCAGTTCCAGATAACGGTCATAGACGCGCTGGTTGCGGCGGGGCCCCAGCGTGCAACCCGCGGCCAGCATCCCGACCAAAAGAACACTCAGGACCAGCAAACGACTCGATACGGAGAATTTCACGGCTCAAACTTCCACTGCGTCTTCATCGGTTTCGTGCTTGGTGCTACCATAATACTTCCTCGTTGTATAGTGGTAGTAATAGTAGTAGTCGTCGCGCATGATGTTGATGTTGTTGAGAACCGAGCCCATCAACTGGCCGCCGGCATTCTCAATCATCCGCTTGGCCCGCAGCGAAATGATCTTGGGATATTTCCGGTACTGCACCACCAGCAGCACACCGTCCACCTCGCCCGCCAGAATCGCGGCATCGGTCACCCCCAGAATCGGCGGCGAGTCCATCAGAACATAGTCGAATTTGTCCCGCACCTGGTCCAGCAGCGCCTTCAAGCGCGGGCTGTTCATGATCCCGAGCGATCCGCGGCGCAGGCGTCCGCTGGGCATCATCCACAGGTTGGGCACGCCCGTCTCGAGAATCACCTCGTCCGCCGTCATTTCGCCGGTCAGCACGTTGACCACCCCGATCCGGTTGGGCAGCCCCACCATCTTGTGCTGCACCGAACGGCGCAAGTCGGTGTCAATAATCAGCACCCGGCTGCCCTGCTCGGCGCAGACATAGGCCAGGTTGAACAGCGTGGTGGACTTGCCTTCGCCCACCCCGCCGCTGAGCATCGCGAACACCTTCTGGCCGCCCTCGCGGGCCAGCAGCGCCAGACTCGTCCGCAGCGAGCGGTAGGCTTCGCCCTGGCCGCTGGACTGCCCGGCCTCGGTCAGCGGGCGCGACTGCTGCGGAATCACCGCCAGCACCGGCAGACCCAGATACTTCTCGACCTCATCCACCGTCTTGATGGACACGTCCAGATACTCCACAAAGAACGCCAGCCCCACCCCGGCCATCAGCCCCAGCACCACGCTCAGGAAAATGTTCAAAGCCACCAACGGACTCGAGGGCTTGTTGGGCGCTTCGGCCTCCTCGATAATATCCACCGTGGTGCGCGGCACCTCGAGTTCGATGCCCGTCTGGGTCACCCGCGCGCGCATCACCGTCAGGATGTCGCGCTGCAGCTGCACGTTCAATTCCGCCCGGTTGAAGGGCAGATAGTCCTCCCCCTCTGCCTCGATGTCCGAGCGTTTGATTTCCTGCAATTCCTCGTCGAGCGCGTTGAATTTCTGCAGCGCCACCTCATAGTCGGTGCGCAGCCCCGCCTTGAGCCCGGCCAGCGCCGAATCCAGTTGCCGGCGCAGCTCGTCCACGGCGCCCTTCAGGCGCAGCACGTCGGGGTGGTTCTCGCCCATCACGCCGGTGCTCAGCATCAGCTTGAGCTGCACTTCGCTGTCCATCAGGTGCTGGCGCACCGTGGCCAACGTGGCATCCGGCACCAGGTAGGCGGCGGCCTCCATCAACTCGCGGCCCTCGAGGTTTTCGAGTTCTTCCAGCCGCGTCTTGCGCACCAGCATGTCCACCCGGGCGGCATTGCGCTCGGTCTCCAGCATGTTGAGCCGGGTGGCCTCCACCCGGATGGCCGCGCCCATTCGCCCGATGAGCGAAATGCCCCGCTCCTGGCGGATGCGCTGCAGCTCGGCCTCGGCCTCCTCGACCCGCTCCTGCTGCTTGCGCAGCTCGTTGCCGATCGCGTCAATGGCCCGCTGAATCTCGCGCCGCTTGAGGTTCAGCCGCCGCTCCTGATACACGTTGGCCACTTCGTTGGCGATCTCCGCCGAACGCTTCGGATCGGCCGACGTCACCTTGATGTTCATCAACACCGTGTCGCGGTCCTGCTCCACCCGCAGACTGCGGCCCAGAATCTCGAGCGCCAGATCCGCTGAAATGGGCGACTTGTCCTCATTGAGGTCCGCGCCCCACACCCGTTGCAGGTTCAACCGCCGGATCACCTCCAGCAGCACCGAACGCGAACGCATGATCTTCTCCTGGGTCATCAGGAAAAACGGGTTGTAGCCCGAGCGCGCCGACTGCCGGTCCATGAAAGGATCCACATCCAGCGCGTCTTCGCGCACCTCGATGAGGGCCGTCGCCGTATATTTCTTCGGCGCCATCAGGGTATAGGCGGTGCCCGTCACAATGGTCAGCAGCGCCACGGCCAGGATGACCTCCTTGCGGTCGCGGATGACCCGCCAATAGTCTAGAAAGTGGAGGGTTGTGCTCTGGTTGTCTTCTGGCATGTGATCGGATTCCTGTCGCTGCACAACAAACCGGGCCACAAGGTCCCGGCAGTTGTCATGGGGCTGGGTGTATGGGAAAAGACGACCGTTGCCGATCGTCTTTCCCCCCGGGCCGGAGTTAGAACAACTGAATCTTCCAGCCCACGTCCACGCGGTTGCGCTTGTAACTCTCGCGGCCGGCCAGATCGCTGTCCAGCATCACGAACTGATAACCCACCTCGAACCAGTTGATCCGGTTCAGGCGATAGCTCAGCCGCGTCGAAATCAGGAACGTGTCCTCATCGCCACTCCGGCGGGACTGGTCAAACGAGTAGTCCTGCTCGTAGTTGTTCAAGGCGTAGGCGCCGCTGATGTAGAAATTGAGTTTGGCGGTGAAGTCGTGCGCCAGGCTCAGCGCGCCATAGAAGCGCTCTTGGCTCAGATAACCCGAGATGTCCGACTCATACAGCGAATAAGACGCCGACCCGGTGATGCGCGTGGCCGGGGTGGGCAGATAGGTCACCGACGCCTCGCCATAGGGGCAGGTATTGTCGCTCACGCCGCTGTAGTCATAGGTGCGGTGCTCCACGCCCGCGCGCAACCGCCCGATCAGTTGCGGACTGAAGGTCTGCTCGATACCCACGCCGGCAAACAGGCTGTCCGCGTCGCGGTTGTAAGTGTCACGCGCGTCCGGATAACGCAGCGCCTGATAGCGGCCATCCACCATCAGCGCGGTCTGGCTGGCCAGCTGTTGGTGCAGGGTCAACCCGCCGACCACGCTGTAATAGTTGTCGTCGTCATGCGACACCAGCGCGCCGGACTTGTCCACATAGTCGCTCTCCGTGTATTTCAACAGAATATAGCGGCCCGACAGGTCAATGCGTGTGGCCGGACGCAGCGTATAGGCCAGCGTGGCCACCGCCGAGTTGTAGATATTGTCGTCATCCTGGCGCACCACGAAGTTCTCATCCTGCAGCTCAGGAAGCTGGCTCGCCCGCAGCGTATCGCTCAACGACAGCACCAGCGATGGACTGAAGTTGTGGATGAAGTTGAAGTCCAGGTCGTGCAGCACATCGGTCGATTTGTTGTCGCGATCCTCATACCAGATCAGCGACGGCCGGTAGCGCAGCCCCAGATAGGTTCGCTCGAAGTTCAGGTTGGCCAGCACTTCGATTTCCTCGATGATCCGGAAGCTCTCCTTGCGCTTCAGGCCCGAAGCCGACGGGTCATCCACCTGGTACACGTTGTCGTCCCAGCCCAGACGCAGACGGTTGTTCACGTGGATCGGGGAGGTGTCGGCTTGCACCAGGGCCGACGATGCCGCCAGCGCCAACAACAAGCCCGCTACAGTCAGAATATGGAATCGTTTCATGGTTGTGAATCCTCGCTTATGGTGTGACATTGTGGTCTTGGGGTTCATGCTTTAGTGAGGCGTCGGCGAAATCGGACGCAACTCCCCGCGGATCGTTTCCATCTCGGTCAGGATGCGAACCACCAGGTTCAGGTCCACCGAATATTGGACCGTGCTGGGCGCGAACGCCAGCCCCTCGACCAGCGGGTCGGTCGAGGCCATCGTCCAGTCCTGGCCCATCCCTTCCGGCAGAACTTCCACGGCCTGGATGCTCTCGCTGAGCCGGTCAACCGAAATCCCCAACTCGCGCAGCAGGTTGATCCACGACTGCGGATCGTTGGGATTCTCGACCATGTCCTCCTTGCGCAGGGCCTGCACCAGCACCCGCGACAAGTCCGCCTTGGTCACCACCGCGTCAGCCTTCCACCCGTCCTGCGGTGAAATCGCGTTCTGCATCAAAATATCAAAAAGCTGCTGGGCCGTCGGCGACGGCGGCAAAAACCGCACCAGCCCCAGCGCCTTCACCAGCAGCTCCGCCAACTGGGCGTGCGTCACCGGCTGCGCTGCTTCGGCCGACTTCTTTTCGGCCTTTTGCCTGCCTTGCGCCCAGGCAGCCGGCGCTGCCAACATGCAACCAATCATCAAGAATACCAGCAGTTTTTTCATCTTATGTTCTCCTTAGACCGGGGAAGCAGGCCCGCCCCAGCCAAAATTCATAACGAATCACCTTTCACCTTGCAGCCAAGGATGCCCCATTGCCCCTGCCGAGTCAATTCCAAAACCCACTTTTTTACGCTTTCTTTTCGCCCCCCCCCCGCCAGCCGCCCCCCCCCGCGCGCCGGAATGCGGACTCCGCCAACCTTTGGGATTGCCAACCGCGCCGCTTCCCGCCATGATACCCGCAAACATGAGCACTCAACGCAGAGCATAAGGGAGACGCTTCCATGGCAAAACTCAGCGGAATGTCCGGCGACTTCAAGGGACGCGAGTTCCCCATCGAACAGGGTGAAAACACCATCGGGCGCAAATCCGACAACCGGATCCTGCTCGACCACCCCACCATTTCCAGCCACCACTGCCGCATCCTCTACAGCGGCGACTCCTGCGTCCTGCAAGACCTCGACTCGACCAACGGCACCCGCGTCAATTCCCGCGACGTCAAAGAAACCTCCCTTCATCATAAGGATCTAATTCAACTGGGCTCCATCGAATTCCTCTTCGACGCCCCCGAACTGGCCGCCGATGGCGCGCGCTATACCGACGCCGACATCGAGCTGGCCAATGGCACCATGCACGCGCCCGAAGACTTTGCCAGCATTTCGCCCTTCGGCGCCCGGCCCCGCGCGCGCCGCCAAACCTGGTTCATTGTCCTGGCCATCACCGGCCTCGTCGCCATCTTTGCGGTCGTCTTCTTTACCGTCATGCTCCTGAGCGTGGGCGGCGGCGCCTAGCCTCGGCGCCGGCATCATGACCCCGATGCCCCCCCCTCGTTCGCGGCGGAGCGGCTTCACTCTGGTCGAGCTCCTGCTCGCCCTGACCCTCGGCGCCCTGGCCGCCATCGTCCTGACCATGCTCCTGCGCGCGGTACTGACGGCCGACCACGCCCAGGCCGAACGCCTGCAGGGCCCCCGGCGCGCCCGCGCCGTCCTCCGCTCACTCGGCCGCGAGCTCTCCTGCGCCTACGCCCCCGCCCTGCCCGACGACGCCCCCCCCTTCACCCTCGCCACCTCCACCGAACTGGGCAAGCCCCGCCTCGTTCTCCACTGCTACGCCCCCGTCGTCCTCGCCCCCGCCCCCTACCCCGACGCCTACGACATCCATCAGGTCACCTATCTCCTCCACGACCGCGGCAAGGGCCGGGCCGAACTCCAGCGCGTCGCCGCCCCCTGCTCCGGCCCCGGCGCCGACGCCCCCGTCACCAACACCCTCCTGGCCGGCCCCTTCACCCTCGAAATTGCCGCCCTCACCAACCAACAGGCCCACGCCGAGTGGCCCCCCCCCGCCGCCACCAACGCCCTCCTGCCCCAGGCCCTGCACCTCACCCTCCGGTGGCAAAACCAGCCCGAGCCCTATCAACTCGAAACCCTCATCCACGCCGCCCATTCCGTGCCATCGCCCCGCCACCGCGAAACCCCAACGCCGTAACACCGGCAACTCCCCGGCAACTTCCCTCCGGCAAAAACACTTGCCGTCCGGACGCCGAACCCGTATCTTTCCCCCCAACTGACCACGATCGTCATTCCCTTTCCGGTGCTCGGGTGGTGGAATTGGCAGACACGCATGCTTGAGGTGCATGTGGGGCAACCCGTGGGGGTTCGAGTCCCCCCTCGAGCACCATTTTTTGATCTCCCCGCCCCCCCCCTCCCCGACGGCGACGAATGGATCTACTTCGCTGACCCCGCGGGATATTTCCACCCAATCCGCCACGACGGCGCGGTGGCGCTTTCCACCGCGAACTCCCGTGCCACCCGCCAGCCCGCCAGCGCCGCGATCTTGCCGCCGCACTCCACCACCATCCAGCGGCCGCGCTCCGCCCGCGGCACCTTCAAATCCGTAAAAATGTCCGACAACTTCTTACTCCCCCTCATCCCCAGCGGCTCCATCCGATCCCCCGCCCGCCAGCTGCGGAAAATCAGATCCCGCTCCCCCACCGCCACCGCCGAAAGACAAACCTCCGTCGCCCTCCGCGAAAAACCCCGCCCCCGCCGCACCCGCACCTCGGGCGCCGCCGCCGGATTCTCCACCTCTTGCCCCCTCCGCCCCGGCCGCTTGCGAATGCTCCACTTCGGCGCCATGCCCCGCGCCGGTTTTCCACGCCATGGAAACTTTTTTTCGGATTTTTCCACGCTATGGAAAATAGTTTTCCACAGCGTGGAAAACTGCTCGATCGCCGCAAAGGTCACCTCCCCCGGCGGCAGGCCGCGCCGGTGCAGCGCGTCGTGCGCCAGCCGCCGCAGAATGGCGGCGGGCGCCTCCACCGCATCCTCGCGCTCGCTCCACATCCGCGCAAGGACTTCCATCACCTCGTTTTCCGCGGTGGCAATATCCCCCAGACGCAGTAGCGCCTGGCGCACCCCCGGATTGAGCCGCGACTCGATCAGCGGCAGAATCTCGTTGCGCACCCGGTTGCGCAGGGCGAAATCGTCCACGTTGGTTTCGTCCTCACGCCAAGCCTGGCTCCGCTCGCGCAGCCAGGCCAGCAAATCGCACCGCGACAGCTCGCGCAGCGGCCGTACAAACCGCACCCCGCCGTGCTCGGTCACATAGGGAATCCCGCCCAGCCCCGCCACGCTCGTGCCGCGAATGATCCGCATGAGAACGGTCTCCGCCTGGTCGTCGGCCGTATGCCCCACTGCAATCCAACCGATCCCCAGCTCCCGCGCGGTCGCCACCAGAAAATCGCGCCGCACCCGCCGCGCCGCCATCTCGAGCGACTCCCCCGTCGCGCGCGCCTCGGCCGGCACATCGAAGCGCCCCAACACAAACCGCGCGCCAAGCTGCTTGGCCAGTTTTTCCGTAAAGCGCGCGTCCGCATCCGCCGTTTTACCCCGGATGCCGTGGTGCACATGCGCCAGAGTCAGCTCGTGCCCGCGCTCGTGCAGCAGCAGCGCCAGCGCCGTCGAGTCCGCGCCCCCGCTCGCCGCCACCAGAACGGGCCGGGTCTCGAGTTCCGGAAAGCGGGCGGCAATGGTTCGGTTGACCGCGGCAAGCATGGCCGCACTCAAGCCGGCGGCGTCAACCGCTCGAGCCCCCCCAGATAGGGCCGCAGCGCCTCCGGCAGGATCACGCTGCCGTCCTCCTGCTGGCCGTTTTCCAGCAGGGCCACCACCAGCCGCGGCAGCGCCACGCCCGAACCGTTCAGCGTATGCACAAACTCGTTGCGCCCCTCGCGGTTCTTCCAGCGGATGTTCGCCCGCCGCGCTTGGAACGCCTCGAAGTTGCTGCACGACGACACCTCGAGCCAGCCGCCGTAGCCCGGCGCCCACAATTCGAGGTCATAGCACTTGGCCGCCGCGAAACTCATATCGCCCGAGCACAGCAGCAAAACGCGGTACGGCAGCCCCAGCGCCTGCAACACCGCCTCGGCGTGGCCGGTCAATTCCTCGTGCGCCGCCCGCGAAGCCTCTGGCTCGACAAACTGAACCAGCTCGACCTTGTTGAACTGGTGCACGCGGATCAGCCCGCGGGTGTCCTTGCCCGCCGCGCCCGCCTCCCGGCGGAAACAGGGCGTGTGCGCCACCAGCCGGATCGGCAGCGGCCGGCGGATGATCTCCTCGCGGTAGATGTTGGTCACCGGCACCTCGGCGGTGGGAATCAGCCAGAGGTCGTCGGTGGACAGGTGGTACATGTCGTCCGCCAGCTTGGGCAGTTGCCCCGTGCCGGTCATGGCGGCCGAGCTGACCAGATGCGGCGGCGCCACCTCGACATAGCCGTGCTGCGTGGTGTGCAAATCGAGCATGAACTGGATCAGCGCCCGCTCCAGACGCGCGCCCGCCCCGGTCAGCAGCGGAAAGCCCGAGCCCGCCAGCCGCGCGGCCCGCTCGAAATCGAACAGCCCCAGCGCCTCGCCCAGCGCCACATGATCCTTCGGCTCGAAAGCGAACTCGCGCGGCTCGCCCCACGAACGTACAACCACATTGGCCGTCGAGTCCGCGCCCTCGGGCACGCCCTCCTGCGGCAGGTTGGGAATGGCCAGCAGCAGGCGTCGCTGGGCTTCCCCGGCCTCGCGCAGCTCGGCATCCAGCGCGGAAATCCGCTCGCCGATCTCCCGGGTTTCCTGCTGAATCGCGCCAGTGTCCTCGCCCGCCTTTTTCAGCGCGCCGATCTCCCTGGACACCTCGTTGCGCCGCGCGCGCAGCCGATCAACCTCGGTAATGATCGCCCGCCGCCGCTCGTCCAGCGCCAGCACCTCGTCCAGCTTCACCTCCGAGCGCCGGGTCTTGAGTCCCGCCTCGACCGTCTCGCGCGATTCGCGAATAAGTTTGATGTCCAGCATGGGCGCCGCTCCGTGGCTATTCGACCGCCGGGAGCTCGCCGGCCCCGGCCTCGTCCGCCGGCGCCGTCGGCGTCAGCTCCAGCCCGGCCTCGCGCGCCAGCCGCGCGAAGCGATCCTGGCAGGGCGGGCAATAGTTGCCGCTCATCCGGTCCAAATCCTCGGTCTTCTCAAATCCCGCCAGCACGCACAGCGGAAACGGACACGGCGACATCCCCACCAGCAGCGCCATCACCCGCAGGCTGTCCTGCCCCGCGCGCCGCGCCAAGCGGTCCATCTCCACCTCCCCCGCCGCGTGGCGCGACAGGTTCAAAATGCCGAAGCGTTCCGGCGGCAGGCAGATGCCCTGCGGCTGGTCCTCGCCAAACTGGCCCAGCACCAGCACCCCCAGCTCGTCCTCCTTCAGCGCGCCCGCCGCGCGCCGTCCGATCACGTTCAAATCCTCGCCGGCTTCCGCCGCCACCGGGTCGGTCGGCCGCAGCGTCACCTGGGCGTGCGTGCGCACATACTCCGCCACCCGCGCCACCAGCTCGCCGTCCACATCGCCCGAGGTGGCCAGCGCCACCACGCGCGCCTCGGCGCCCGTCGCCATCTGACCCGCCACAACCAGGCCAACCAGCATCAAAATCACTTTTTTCATCTCACGAATCCCTTCATTTAGCGTGGAATCTGCTTATAGCCCACCCCGGCCCGCTCCGCAACCAGATTCCCGGCCGCCCCCCCCGCCCGCCCCGGCCAAAACCGGTTTTATATGGCGTAAACCGTATTCGCCGGCAGCACGGAGATGTCGGCCGCCTTGAGCGCGGCCAGCGCGGCATCAACGTCCTCGAACCGGAACACCACCACCGCCTTCTCTGTCACCCGGCAGACAAACGCGTACATATATTCCACGTTCAAGTCCGCCGCCGACAGCGCCTCGAGCGTCTCCGCCAGCCCCCCGGGCCGGTCCGAAATCTCGACCGCCAGCACCTCCGTCAGCGACACCGTGTGCCCGCTGTCCTTCAGCGCCTTCACCCCCGCGTCCACGTTGTCCACAATCAGCCGCAAAATGCCAAAGTCGCTCGTGTCCGCCAGCGATAGCGCCCGGATGTTCACCCCCGCCTTGGCCACCTCCGACAGCACCCCCGCCAGACGCCCCGAACGATTCTCCAGAAAGATTGAAACCTGACGCACCTTCATGATCTGCTCCTTTCGCTCATATTCGCTGACGGCGATCCAGCACGCGCTTGGCCTTGCCCAGCCCGCGCTCAATGGTCTTCGGCTCCACCAGCGTGATCTTCGCGCTCACATTCAGCATGGCCTTGATCTGATAATGAATCTTGTCGCGCAGGGCTTCAAGCTTTTTCACCTCGTCGCTGAACAGATCCTCGGTCACTTCCACCTGAATCTCGATCGTGTCGAGGTTGCCCTTGCGGTCCACAATAATGAGATATTGCGGATGCACCCCCTCGATGCGCACCAGTACGTTCTCCACCTGCGAGGGGAACACGTTGATCCCGCGGATGATCAGCATGTCGTCCGTCCGGCCCATCAGGCGGGCCATCTTGCGGCTGGTCCGTCCACAGGCACAGGGCCCCGAGTTCATCAGCAGTGTGATGTCGCGCGTGCGGTAACGGATCAGCGGCACCCCCTCCTTGGTCAGGCAGGTGAACACCAGCTCGCCCTTCTCCCCGTCCGGCAGCGATGCGCCCGTCTCGGGATCAATGATCTCCGGATAAAAATGATCCTCAAAAACGTGCAACCCGTCCTGCTCGAGACACTCGTTGGCCACCCCCGGTCCCGCCACCTCCGAAAGACCGTAGATGTCCAGCGCCTTCAGCGGCAGGCGCTCCTCGATATGCTCGCGCATGCCCTGGGTCCAGGGCTCCGCGCCAAAAAAGCCCGCCTTCAGCGGAAAGCTCCTCACATCCTCGCCCATCTGCTCCGCCACCTCCGCAATCTGCAGCGCGTAGCTCGGCGTGCAGCAGAGCACCGTCACCCCAAAATCCTTCATCAGCATCACCTGCTTCTCGGTATTGCCCGCCGACATCGGCAACGCGGCCGCCCCCAGTTTCTCCGCGCCATAGTGCATCCCCAGCCCGCCGGTAAACAGCCCGTAGCCGTACGCCACCTGCACCGTATCCTCCGCCGTCGCCCCTCCGCAACCCAGCGACCGCGCCGCGCACTCCGCCCAGTTGTCAATGTCCGCCCGCGTGTACCCCACCACCGTCGGCTTGCCCGTCGTCCCCGAACTCGCGTGAATCCGCACAATCTCCGACATCGGCACCGCGAACATCCCGAACGGATACTGATCACGAAACTCGCTCTTCTCCGTAAACGGCAGCTTCACAATGTCCTCGATGCCGCGGATATCCTCCGGCCGCACGCCCTGCGCGTCCATCTTCGCGCGATAAAACGCCACGCGCTCATACGCCCGCGCGACCAGGCTCCGCAACCGTTCTCCCTGCAACTTCCGCAGCTCCTCGCGCGGCATCGCTTCGGCTTGGGGATTAAACATGCTAGCTCTCCTTCCTGCCTCTATTCAGAAAAACCGGAATGCTGGCTTCCTCCACCCGCCCTGTCCAGAACAAACACCGCCCCCGCCCATTTTTTCCTGCCTGCCCCCCTTGAATATTGAATATTGGATGTTGGATCTTGGAAATTGTGTCTTTCCAAAAAAGTCTGTGCCCCCCCGTCTCGCCCCCCCCGGCGCCTTCGCGGTTCAATCTTTGCGGTCTGGTCGGCTTGGCGAGAGAACCCCACTCTCCGCCTCCATAATCTCCCGAATCATCCGCGCCGTCACCCGCCCCACGATGTCCAAACTCTCCGCCGACAGCTTGTCCATGCTGTCCTCCGCCGTATGCCACCAGTCATTGCGCCCCGGCAAACTGCCAAAACGAAAATCAATCAGATCAATCGCCGGCACCCCCCGCTCCAGGAACGGCACGTGATCATCCAGCACCTGTCCATCGTGCAGCTCAAAATGACGCCGCACCCCCTCCTCGCGGGCCGCCGCAAACGCCATCGCCACCAGCTCCGGCGTGCTGTTGCGCGGAATCGTCACCGTCAAATCCCGGTCGCCAATCATATCCAGCAAAATCATCGCGGCCACATCCTCGATCCGCCCCTCCGCCTCGAGCTTCCGCGCCAGATACCGGCTGCCATGCAGGCCGTCCCTCGGACCGTACTCCACCATGCACTCCTCGCCGTCAAAATGCGCCAACCAAATCTCCAGCGGCATCGGCGACGCTTCCGCCAGCACCCGCCCCAGCTCCAGCAAAAGCCCCGTGCTCGACCCCGAATCATTCGCCCCCTCAAAGCCCTCAATCCCCGACTTCGTGTCATAATGCGAGCCCAGCAAGAGAATCCGCCCGCTTTTCCCCGGAATTTTCCCAATCACATTGCGAAAAACCACCCGTCCCTGTGGCGTATCATCCTCAAATGCCTGAACCTCCGCCATCACCCCCAGTTCCTCAAAGCGCGTACGCAAATACTCCGCCGCCCGCGCCGCCCCCTCCGTGCCCGAATCCCGCGGCCCCAGCGACACAAACTTGGCCACCTCCTCCAGCGCCCGCTCGCCCGACACCGGCACCAATTCCACCCGCGCCGGCCCGCTCTCCGGCACCCCCGCCCCCCTCTCGCCGCACCCGCCACCACCCAAACAAGCCATAACCGCCACCAATCTCCCGCAAAAACGCAATATCTTCATCCTCTTATCATAACCCGCCACCCCCTCCCCAAACAAGCCCCGCCTTCTCCGCAAACAACTCGTCAAATTCCCCCCTTGTTAGCCAGTAGCTATTGCAACACCAGGGTTTTGTTCTAGCGTTTCCTCGCCTTGGGTTGCTACTCGGGGTCAAAGTGGCAGGATTTGGGCTGTCTGGCAAGCCTAAGCGGTGGTTTTGCCACGTAGTTTTCAAAACTGGAATTTTTTGTAGTTAACAAAACTGGAATTTTTCATGTTGGTCGGTTGGAGAACAAGACGACGGGCAAACAGGAAGGGTCGGGCATCTGCTTGAGAATGGATTCTGTACCGTCTGGATGCAGGCAGTGTACAATCGAAGTTCGGGGTGGCGCTTCGATGCGTATCGTGGTGTTTCCAATGGGCACACGGCCGTCATCCCCGACTCGAATCCTGCGTTTGCGGCTCCAAACATAGGGCCACCAGGCGTCTGGTTTGGCCTGGCGCATCACGGAGCGATTCTCTCTAATCGCCTGATCCCAGGCCACTTGAGCGGTCATATCGAGTTCGCTGTGAACTTCGTATTCGTTCCGGTGAAGCCGGAGGCTGGTAATGGCCTCGTTGGCTGTGAACAAATCATCGGGTTTTTCGGCGGCAAAGTAGGCTGGCAGTCTTTTCTGCCAGTATTGGTGCTCTCTTTCTATTTTTCCTTTCGCCTGGGGTGTGGAGGCATAGCGGAATGATACTCCGTAGAAGTGGAGGGCTTTACCCAGTTCCGTCAGATTGTCCCGGCGTTGCGTATAGAAAATGCTGTGCCAGTCCA
>LSQX01339421.1_pt1 | contig 29243 bp, 29 predicted proteins | sample 654561 | NCBI WGS metagenome assembly LSQX01 (sample SAMN04489861, study PRJNA283612) | anaerobic digester metagenome | isolation source: 4 biogas reactors fed with cattle manure at either 37C or 55C with and... | place: Denmark: Kongens Lyngby | collected 2014 | reverse complement strand
CGCACAACAATCATTGTGCGGTGTTGCCCTAAGCTTGGAGGCTTATATGTTTTTCCGTTTTAAAGAAGATATAAAGTGCGTAAAGGAGAGGGACCCGGCGGCGCGCTCCCTGCTTGAGATTTGGCTGCTTTATCCCGGAGTCAGGGCTATCAGGCTTCACCGCAGGGCAAGCTGGTGCTACCGCCGCGGGCTTTTCTTTATCGCGCGTTTCATATCGCAGCGCGCGGCGCGCAAGACAGGCATCGAGATACACCCGGCGGCGACTATAGGGCGCAGGCTTTTTATTGACCACGGCATGGGCGTCGTCATAGGCGAGACGACTGTCATCGGAGACGATGTCACGATTTATCAGGGCGTCACACTCGGCGGCACAGGCAAGGACACAGGAAAGCGCCACCCGACAATCGGCAACAGAGTGACAATCGGAGCCGGCGCAAAAGTTTTGGGTCCCTTTAAAGTGGGCGACGATTGCCGCATAGCCGCGGGCGCGGTTGTGCTCAACGAAATTCCGCCCAGCTCGACGGCTGTCGGCGTGCCGGCGAAGGTTGTCCGCCGATTTGGCATGAAGGTTGGCGACCTTGACCAGGTTCACATGCCCGACCCGGTCGAAACCGAGCTTGAGGAGCTTCGCAAGCGTGTGGAAAAGCTTGAAAACTTCACGAAGGAAAGGTAAGGCATTATGTTAATTTACAACACACTGACAAGACAAAAAGAGGAGCTGAAAACCTTGGATGAAGGCGAGGTAAAAATCTACGCCTGCGGTCCGACGGTTTATAACTTTATACACATCGGCAACGCAAGACCGCTGTGTGTTTTCGACGTGCTGCGCCGTTACCTTGAATACAGGGGCTATAAAGTAAAATTCATCCAAAACTTCACAGACATTGACGACAAGATAATCAACAAGGCCGCCGAGGAAGGCATATCCATCAGCGAGGTGTCCGAAAAATATATTCGCGAATACAAAATTGACGCTAAGGGTCTTAATGTCCGCGAGGCGACCTTTCACCCGAAGGCGACTGAAAATATCGGCGAGATTATTTCCATCATCAAAACACTCATCGAAAAAGGTTATGCTTATGAAACAGACGGCGACGTTTATTTCAGCCCTTCAAAATTCGAGGGATACGGCAAGCTGTCGCACCAGCCGCTTGAGGATCTTGAAGCGGGTGCGAGGATTATGGTCGGCGAGGTCAAGCGCGAGCCGATGGATTTTGCCTTGTGGAAGTCGGCAAAGCCCGGCGAGCCTCACTGGGAATCGCCGTGGGGCGACGGCAGACCGGGCTGGCACATCGAATGCTCGGCCATGGTTCACCGCTATCTCGGAACGACTGCCGATATTCACTGCGGCGGCAGGGATCTTATATTTCCGCACCACGAAAACGAGATTGCGCAAAGCGAATGCTGCAACGACGCGCCGTTCGCGAACTATTGGATGCACAACGGCTATATAAACGTTGACAATGTCAAGATGTCTAAGTCGCTGGGCAACTTTTTCACAGTCAGGAATGTCGCGGAGGAGTTCGGCTATGAGCCGATACGATACCTTATGATTTCCTCACATTACAGAAGCCCCATCAATTACAGCATCGATGTAATCGAGCAGTGCAAGTCAGCGCTCGCAAGGCTGCACAACTGCCGCGACAGCCTCGACTTTGAGCTTAGCGGCGCGTCTGAGGATACGGGCGGCTGTGAGGAGTTTCGCTCCGCTGCCGAACATCGGCGCGAAAGATTTATCGGCGCGATGGAGGACGACTTAAACACAGCGGACGCTCTTGCAAGTGTTTTTGACCTTGTGAGGGACATAAACACGTTTGTCGTCGGCAAGGGAGCGTCAAAGGAGCTTTGCAGGGAGGCTATGTCTGTTTTTGACGAGCTGACGGGCGTGCTTGGACTTGTTTATGACAGAAGGGAGCTGTCGATTGACAGCGAAGTCGAAAAGCTCATAGAGATGCGCGCGGCGGCAAGGAACGAAAAGAGATTCGCAGACGCCGACCGCATAAGAGACGAGCTGAAGTCTCGCGGCATAATTCTTGAGGACACGCCCCAGGGCGTCAAATGGCGCAAGGAATAAACTAACAATCTAAGGCAACACCGCACAACAATCATTGTGCGGTGTTGCCCTAAAGAACGGCGGTACCCGCTTTGGGCGCCGCCGCTTTTGGTTTTCCTGCTCGGCAGAAACTATTTGAGATAATTGTTTAAGACTATAATAATTTTGCCGTCATGCTCAAATATATCGTATGCCCTGCCGGTGTCGGCGGCGGAGTCATCAAGCTTGCCGGCACATTTTTGCTTAATTTCTGTAAATTGAGCGTGTTTCATCGGCGTGCAGTCAAGCCCGTAATACAGTTTTAAATAAATTGTCAGATCCTCATAAATAAAATCTTCCGCGCTTGCTTCATATTTGACGAACCCAAGGAAAATGTATCTTGCCCTTTCAGACATATAGTTTGGTCCTTTGCCGCCCTCCTTGTCATATGAACGGCTTGTGATGATTAAAGGTTTTTTTGTAAAATTGTCGATTGTATAAAGTTCTGAAACAATGTTTGTCATCAGCGCCTCGGTGTTTTTTGTTTGAACAGCTCCTCGGACATAAGTGAAGTTTGCAAAAATGACAAAATGGGAGATGAACAGCACCGATAGGGCGACCATCAGATATTTATGCAGAAATGTTATCAGTGAAGAAACAGAAAGGTATCTGTCAAAAATAATGGGCAGCGCCGCGAACACAATCGAAAAAGACGACAACATCACTGCATAATAGCCCGCGCCAGGGGAAATGAACAAAATGCAGAACATCATGAAGGGAAGGCTGAAAAAAAGCACGGGCAATAAGAGGAAAACGAGCGGTCTTTTGTATAGCTTCATTGAATTTGCCCTTAACAGCACCAGAACAACAGCAATCATGGTAAGCGCCGCTAACGAAACGCCCAAAAACTTTTTTCCGCAAAATCCGAATTGACCGTCTGCAAGTATTAATGCCAAGTTTTTCGGAATCAGATTGACGACGGCATTCTTGAACGAATTCAGGTCAAGCGAAAGTTTGTCCGCGCCCTTATAATTTGTCAGAGCAACGCCTTTTATTGCAATTATGGCTTTTAGCGCGGCATAATAAAGTCCGCATCCCAAAACTCCGCATGAGATGTATTTTGATATCCTTATGTAAATTTGTTTCGTCTTTTCGCCGTCAAGTATATCTATGGCGATGACAAGCATAAAAAGAATGATACAGACAGACACAGACGCCTGATAAATCCCGAGCGACAGGCAGACAAGAAGTGATGCGGGCAAAAAGCCGAAACGTCGTCTTTTTGCTAAAAAAACCGCGGCGGCGGCAAGAAGAAAGGAGAGCATATATCCATCGGCTGTGAACATATATGTAAATGTTTTGGTCACTGAAGGGAACGTCACTATAAAGGCTGAAATAAGGGCGATAAACCCCTTGTTTTGAACCTTGAACATCTCTGTTATCAGGGCGCATGCCGCCGAAAGGTATAAAATCGAAAGAAGTCCTATGATAACAGGGAGACAGGCGTCGCCCGAAAGCAAGCAAGCCGGTTTAAGAAGCCAGCGCCCCGACGACGTCATATCTGTGAATCCGTATATGTTTTTTATGCCGTCATGGTTTAAATACAAGTTAAAAAAACTGAAGCAATGCGTTATAAACCCTATGACAAAAGCTGAAACAAACGCGAATCTTGCCCGCTCGTCTATCTTTGAATACAGCTTTTGAGCACTGCTTTTGATACTTATTTCACTCCACTTAAATATATTTCTCCCCCACAATCAAAGATTCAGCTCAACGCTTTACGGAGTTTTTGAGCGGCCGCTATTTTGTGATTGCCCGCCGCAGGACAGCTCCCGGAGCTATCGGGCGGCAGACCTTTATCTTGAAACGCATCAGCGGATGAGGTACGGCTTCGAGCGGCTCGCCCTCCAAGCTTTGAAGCTCCTCCGCTTTTATTTTAAAAGGTCTTTGCCCCGCTTCCAGCACTTCAAGCTCGTCGCCCGAGAAAAACCGGTTGCGCTGCTCGCACGTCAGCAAGCCGTCGTTATATGAGACGGCGACGGCGGAAATTTCATAGCTTCTTTTGTATCCGCCGTCATAAAAGATTTCGGCGTTTTGCTTTGGACTGCCAAACAAAAAACCTGTGCAGTATTCTCTGTGGCTGACTTTTGTCATCTCACCAAGCACCCATTCCTCGGGGATGTAGTCGGGCGACGGACAGCTCATATAGCCGTCTATCGCGCGGCGGTAAGCGTTTGTGATGACGGCGACATAATAGGCGGATTTTGCCCTTCCCTCGATTTTAAAGCTTGTGATACCTGCCGACACAAGCTCATGTATGTGGCGTATGGCGCACATATCGCGCGCGTTCATTATGTGTGTGCCGTCCGCGTCTTCGTCCACCGGGAAATATTCGCCCGGTCTTGTCTCCTCGACAAGCCGATATTTCCAGCGGCACGGCTGCGCGCAATCACCCTTGTTTGAGTCCCTGCCCGTAAGGTAATTTGAAAGCAGGCATCGTCCGGAAAAAGACACGCACATCGCTCCGTGGACAAAGCACTCGATTTCAAGGCCGGGATCTGTCCTGTCCCTCATGAGCTTAAGCTCGTCAAGAGACAGCTCGCGCGCCGGTATCACTCTTTTGGCGCCCATTTCAAAATAGGCGTTTGCCGTTTCATAATTTGTGACGCCCGCCTGTGTCGATATGTGTATATCCGTTTTGGGCGCAAGTCTTTTGACAAGCCTTAATGTGCCTATGTCAGACACGATAAACGCGTCGGCACCGCACAGGGACGCTTGCCCTATGAATTTCTCAAGCGCGCTCATATCACGGCTTTCCGGAATAATGTTGCACGCAAGATAAACCCTTGCGCCGTTTTCGTGCGCCATGCCGACAGCGTGTGAAAGCTCGGGAAATGAAAAGTTTGCCGCGGACGCCCTCATTCCGAAACGTGTTCCCGAAAGATAAACGGCGTCGGCGCCGAACCGCAGGGCGGCTTCAAAGGACTCCATATCTCCGGCGGGTGCAAGCAGCTCAGGCGGAGATATTTTTTTGTTTTGAGCGCAAATCAAAATTTTTTCCTTTCGGTGTCCGCGCCGTGTCTACCTTGCATTTTCCAGCGCTATCCGATCCTTATATTTGTTGTGTTCGGCGTTTGTTTTCGCAAAATATATTTTGCCTTTCGGGTCATGCTGAAAGAAATAATAGTCTGTCTTGTCGGGGTAAAGCGCCGCCTCAATTGCCGATGCGCCCGGATTGCATATGGCGCCTTTAGGAAGCTTGTCACAAATATATGTGTTGTAGTTTTTCATATATCTGTCGGAAAGAACCTCGCCCGCAATCGGCTTGACAAAATTTGTTACATAGTTATATGTCGAGTCACAGTCAAGCGTCGGATATGTCACATAGTTGTTAAGCCTGTTGTGCAAAACGGAGGATATCGGCGGCATCTGCTCGTCATTTGCCGCCTCCCTTTGTATGATAGAAGCTATCCTTATGACATCATCAACAGTCAGACCCATTTCCTTGGCTCGCGCGTCAAATTTGTCCGTCCATTTGTTGTCAAAGTTTTGTAAAAAACGTTCTATGACACTGTTGGCGTTGAGGTCGACAAAAAACTCGTATGTGTCGGGGAAAAAGTATCCTTCAAGGAGCATATATCTGTCGCTGCTGTCGTTGCTTTTGGCTGAAGAAAGGAATCCGTAGTTGAAATTTACGCTGTTGGCGGCCTTGTAAAGATAGTCCGCATCGCACACGCCGTATTCCTCAAGCTTTTTAAAGATTTGGTATACGGACCACCCCTCGGGGAAAGAAAGCGTCACCGTTTCGGAATAATTTTGTGTTTCTTTCAGCTTGTTAAGCATCCCCTCAAGCCCCATGTTTGCTTTCAGGTAAAAAATGCCCTCGATGTATTTTGGCTCGGAGCTTTTGGAAGTCTTGGAGCTTTTTTTGATGTCATTTAAAACTCCGTACAGCATTTTGCACATAAGCGGCCGGCTTATGAGGCCGGAGTCGCCGAGTATATCGATGACTTCGCTTGTCGTCGCGTTTGCCGGAATTTCCACCGTGACCGGCTCCGAATCTTTGTTTATGGCAAGCACATCGTTTATGCACGTTATGGCGATGCCGGACAGCACGGCTGTGCAAAGAGCGATTATTATCAAAATCCTTGCGGTCCTTGTGATTGTCACGGCGCCTTTTTTCTTGGATTTTCTTTTTCCCGGCGGCGCTGTGCCGCGGCTCGTTTGGCGGGCGGAGGACGGGCGGGCGCCGGAGGGGGCGCCTTGCGGGCGCGGTGTGCGAACTGAATTAAGAGGGTTTTCACCTGTCGGCGGACGCTGCGCCTGCCCGCTTCTGCCGGAGCGGGCATGATTGGAGAAATACACTTCTCCCTTATAAACAGGAAGATCGGACATATATTCGTCGCCGTCTAAGGTGTCGGCGTTTTCCTTGATGTCCACCTTGAAATTTCGGACCTTTTCGCGCCTGTCGATATAAGCGTAGATGTCGCTGTTTTCAAGGCTGTCACCAAAGCCGTCAATGTTGCCGTTGCCGTTTTTATTGAGATCGTCCATATTGTCCCTCCGTCAGACAACAGATGAAGATTCCGCTTTGTTATTTAAAGACATACAGCTTGTTTTCAGTCGCGAGCAAATCGGCTTTTCTGTCGTATTTCCCGTGTGGCAGGCTGTCGGTTAAGCAGGACGAATAACAAGCTCCCGCCTTTTTTCCGTCAAACTTTGAAAGGAATCTGTCGTAATATCCTTTGCCAAACCCGAGGCGGTAGCCGAAAGTGTCGAAAGCTATAGACGGCACAACGCAGAAAGCGTCTGAAAATCGTGAGACGAGTTCGCATTTTTCGGGATCGGGCTCTTTTAGCCCGTAGGGACCGGATATGAGGTCGTCGTATGAATCGATGTAGTAAAATTCCATCTCAAATGACTCCGTAATGCACCTTGGGACGGCGACGCGCTTGCCCGACCGCCATGCCTCTTCAATCATGCCGATCGTGTCAACTTCGATTGGCTTTGACACATAAGCAACAAACAATTCGCATTCGCGAAACGCCCAAAGCCCGATGATTCTGTTCGTTATCTTGTTGTCAAGGCGCCGTTTTTCATCTGTCGGAATTTCACCGCGAATCTTTTTGAAATGCTCGCGCAGCTCATTCTTTTGCTGTTTTAGATTTATCTGCAATGTATGGAACTCCTGATTTTATTTGCGCATTCCTCGCCCTTGAAAAATGCCGCTATCTCAAGCGCGAATTCAACGGCGACGCCCGCCGCTTTACCTGTTATGATGTTTCCGTCGCGGCACACATCTTCGCCTGTCGGAAAAGCGCCGTGCAAATCCTTTTCAAAGCCGGGATAACACGTCGCCCTTTTCCCTTTTAACAGACCCTTTTTGCCGAGAACGAACGGCGCCGCGCAAATGGCGCTTATGAGCTTTCCGTCCCTTGCAGCGCAGTCAAGCAACGATTGAACCTCAAAAGAATCCTCAAGATTATGAGATCCTTTAAGACCGCCGGGGAGAACAATGCCGGACATTTTTGAGCAATCCGCGTTGCCCGCCACATCGTCGCAGACTATGGGAATCCCGTGCGCCCCCGTTATTGTTTTGCCGCCCACTCCGACAGTCACAACAGGGATTTCCGCCCTGCGGAGAATGTCGATGGGAGCGACAGCCTCAATCTCCTCAAATCCCTCGGCCAAAAGAACATATATCAATGTTGACACCTCCTGAATTTATTCCATGATTAAGCCCATGTACGCGCGCCTTATGCTTTTAGACCTTTCGGCGGCGGGCGCTTTAAAAATCATGCCGCCTCTAAAATATTCTCCGCCCTTCAAAAAAAAGCCGTCCGGAACCTTGAATTTGAAAGTTTCGGCGCCGCATTTGTCAAGAAGGCGCGCGGCAAGCGCGGCAAACGCGGCGGAGCTTTCGGCGCAAAGCTCTATGATGTTTTCAGCGCCGTTTTCTTCGTAGGACAGCGCCCACGCGCGCGGCGCGCATATTATCTTCCCGCCGCTTAGGGCGTGCTGCCCGGAAGCGAACGAAACCGCGTTTTCGTCCCAAAGAAAAGAGTCAAAGCCCGAAAGCCCTTTGTTTCTTATCTCCGACATTTCAAAAGCTGTTAAAATATGATTTTTCGCGGCGCCGTCCGACAAATTTTCAAGCTCCGCCCTGCAAAAGCTCAAAAGCCTGTATCCGAACGCCTCGTGAAAATCGAAGCGCGAATAATATCCGTAAAGCCCGCCGCCGCTCGGCACAAGCGTTATATAGTGAAAACCGCCGTCCGCCGCATATTCCTTAGCGGCCTCGATTAAAAGCGCCATAAATCCTCTGCCGCGGCTGTCCCGCTCTGTCGCCGCCGCGTAAAGATAAAGTGACGGCACGACAGCCCCGGAAACGCTCATGTTTCCCGGCAGCAAAAAAAGCTGTGACTTAACGACTCCCCGCTCCTCAAGCACAAGCGCCGCCGAGGAGGGCAGCCGCTCATTCATAAAAAAGCTTATATATTCCGCGCTGTCCCCGAACGCGTTTGCCCAGATGGCGGACATCGCCGGGACATCAGCGCTTTGCGCAAAACGAACAACACTCATAACCTGAACTCCGCCACATTTTTTTCGAGCAAAATTGCGGGACGGTAAGACATCTTCGCCCTGCGAAGCCCCTCATCCCCGGCATCTTCCTCACGGTTAATATATTTATATTTGCGCAGCATACCGGCAAACTCCCTGTTTATCATCGGATATGCGCCGCGGACATCGGCGTATGCCTTTTCAAAATGAGTGCAAAAAATCCTGTGATTTATTTCTTCTCCGAATGTAAACGCGACAATCCCCGACTCGTTTCTTAAAATCGCGCCGAAAAAACCGAGCGCGCCGTAATTTTTAAAAGCCGTGGCAAGCGCCGTCTGCTCCATTGCAAGCTCCATCGGGTTTTTGTCAAAATTCTTTTCAGCCCACTTCACGCTCATGTTGACGCATTCCTCAATATTGCCGTCGTTTATCTCCTCTGTCTCCCATTTGTTTGACTTTTCAAACGCCGTGATGTGGTTTCTTTTTGAACGATATTTTTTGCCGGGAAGAAGGTAAAGGTCGTTTGTCCAATAAATATAATCAAACGAGTTTCTTGAGGGGCTTATGACGACTTCGTCGGAGTAAATTTCGCTTAATCTCTCGGCGTCTTCCCTTGTCACGCCGTAAAGCGCCAGCGGAGCCCCCCTCTGGGATGCGTCCTTTTTCAGCTCGACAATTATCTTTTTAAGGTCTCCGCTCCCCGCGGGGAAGCAGTATCTTTTGTCTGCTTCAGAATATGACACAAAAAAGTCGCAGCATATCGCGATTGATACGCTGAACGGGACGCTCCACGAAAAGATGTTTCCGAAAGAGTATTCACAGCCCATCCTGCCCGACTCTTTTACAATCTGCCTTATTGTTTCGCCATCGTCTAACACAGGTTTTCTGAATTCAATCATGTTTTTAACAATTCCTCCGACATTAGAGAATAAAGCTCGGCGCCTATTGACTCAATGCTCCTCGGCGCACCAGCCTCGGAGCAGCTTATTACACGCCAGCCGAGCCTGTCGGCGGCGTATAACGCCGCCTCGCGGCAGCTTTTAAGATAGGCTCTGTTTATCTCATGAATATCCTTTTTTTCTTCATCGCCGCCGTAACGCCCGCTCATCAGCGCCTGTGACACATCCACAGGCATATCAAGGAAAAAGACAATATCGGGCCTCGGCAGCGCCAGCTTGCCGTATTCAAAATCCTCAAGCCATTTTAAATATCCGTCCCATTCCCGCCGCGGCAGCTTTTGGAGCTGGTGACAGGCGTTTGAGGTGGTGTATCTGTCGGCAATTATAAGCGTGCCGCCGTCGTATTTTTCTCTCCAGCGCGTGATATAGTTTGCCACCCTGTCCACAGCGTAAAAGGCTGACGCGGCGTAAGCGTTGACGTCGCCCGGATTGGTGCCGAATTCGCCGGAAAGATACATTTTGACAAGCTCGCTCGAACGGCTTTCATAATCGGGAAGCTTGATCTGCATAAAGTCAATCGGCCGCGCCTCAAGCTTTTGCTTCAAAACCTCTGCCTGCGTGGACTTCCCGCTGCCGTCAAGACCCTCAATTATGACAAGCTTGCCTTTCATGCAAAACCCCTTCCCGCAAACAGACTTCAAATTTTATCCGTATTATAATATTATACATAATATTGTGTAAAAATCAAGTTTTAATACGAAATGTTTGTCCCGATTAAGGTTTTGAAAAGCGTGTCAAATCCCGTAACGCACGGATATTTGCCTTCATGCTGAAAAACCTCGCCGCAAACGCGGCGTTTTAATTTTGCCCCCGCCATCATAAGAATGCGCCCGCGATTTTGAAATGTTGCTGTTATTACTTTTTCCTTCATGTCATTGAATAATTCGGAGCTGTCCGCAAAACAAAAAAACGCCGAAAAAGAAGTGCCGCGTGCCTTGCAAAATCCATAATATTGGGTTAAGATATCATTAGCCTTAGAAAAAGAAAGGATTTTTGGAATGAGTGCTGACAATCTTTTGCCAAATGAGGGCAAAGAGCTGATGATATCAACTAAATACGGAGATTTTTACAGATATCCCGTCAAAACTCATGTTGTCGTCAGCGGCGACAGCCTAAAGGATATTCTTGATGAATATGTCGCGCCGCACTTGACGCCCGGCGACATGGTTTTTATAAGCGAAAAGATTGTCGCCATAAGCCAGGGCAGGGCGTTTGACATCGACGACATCCACCCCTCAAGGCTTGCGCACACGCTTAGCAGGTTTGTTTACAAATCCCCCTACGGGATAGGTCTCGGAAGTCCGTGGACAATGGAGCTTGCCATACGCGAAATCGGACTTGCCAAGATTTTTTTAGCTGCATTCTGCTCCGCCGTGACAAAGCCTTTCGGAATTCGCGGAGTTTTTTATAAAATAGTCGGCGACAAGGGCAGGGCTATCGACGGTCCGTGCGACTACACTATTCCGCCGTACAACCACTTCGCAAAGCTTGCGCCGAAGGATCCGGACAAAGTCGCGGCGGCGCTTCAGGCGCACTGCGGATGCGCCGTCGTCGTCATGGACGCCAACGACATAGGCAGGGATGTTCTCGGAGTTTCGGACAAGGGCATCGACATCGAGATGTGCAAGGAAATTTTCAGAGACAACCCGCTGGGGCAAAAGTCGCAGCAAACGCCGATAGCAATCGTGCGAAAGGCCTGACATCTTTAAAACAACATTTTGTGCCGCGCCGCCGACTTGTCCGCTAAAGGCTGTGCGGCGTCAAATTTAAGCCTTGAAAACGCTGTTTTTTCAGCGTTTTTTTGTTTTCAAAAACCTTGACAAAGGACATATGTTTTAGTATAATAACCCTTGCTGTAAAGAAATCCTCTTTACAGGCATCCTTGTAAAGAAGGGATTTGTGTTGGCAAAAAATCTTGAGGTAGCCATACTGCTTGATTTTTACGGTGAGATGCTCACTGAAAAACAGCGCAGCTTTCTTGAATACTACTATGACAACGACCTTTCGCTTTCCGAAATCGCGGCAAACGAGGGAATCACCCGCCAGGGTGTGCGCGACGCCATAAAGCGCGCCGAGTTCCAGCTGTTTGAGATGGAAAGCCGACTTGGTCTTGTGCGTCGTTTCGGGGAGATGCGCCGCGGCCTTGACGACATCATCGACTACACGTCAAAGATAAGCGAATACAACCTACGGCACAGCCTTTCGAGGGAAATAAACGAATACACAGTCAAAATTAAAACAGTCGCGCAGACGCTGCTGCTCGACTGACGTTAGGAAGTGATTTTTTGGCGTTCGAGGGTCTATCCGAAAGACTTGAAAATGCGTTCAAGCGATTGCGCAGCAAGGGCAGCCTGACAGAGGCGGATGTTAAGGACGCCATGCGCGAGGTGCGCCTTGCGTTGCTTGAGGCAGACGTCAGCTACAAGGTCGCCAAAGATTTTACAAGCAAAATCACCGAAAGGGCCATCGGCGCTCAGGTCATGGAAAGCCTCACACCCGCCCAGATGGTGATCAAAATTGTCAACGAGGAGCTTATCGAGCTGATGGGCGGGACACGCGCAAGGCTCAACACGGCACCTCATCCGCCGACAGTCGTCATGATGTGCGGTCTTCAAGGCTCCGGTAAAACGACGCACAGCGCCAAGATCGCTCTCATGCTGAAGGGCATGGGCAACAGGCCGCTGCTTGTCGCCTGCGACATCTACCGCCCCGCCGCCATAAAGCAGCTTCAGGTCATCGGCGGACAGGCGGGCGTTCCCGTCTTTGAGATGGGGACAGCAAATCCCGTAACCATAGCCAAAGAGGCTGTTAAGTTTGCCAAGGACCACGGTCATGACTATGTTTTTCTTGACACAGCCGGCCGTCTTCACATAGACGAGGCGCTCATGGGCGAGCTCAAAAACATAAAGTCCGAAGTTCATCCGCACGAAATCCTTCTTGTCGTCGACGCAATGACGGGGCAGGATGCCGTAAATGTCGCAAGCTCTTTTAACGAGGCGCTCGGAATCGACGGCATTGTGCTTACAAAGCTTGACGGCGACACAAGAGGCGGCGCGGCGCTGTCGGCAAGGGCAGTCACCGGCCGGCCCATAAAGTTTGTCGGCATCGGCGAAAAGCTTGAGGATCTTGACGCCTTTTATCCCGACAGAATGGCCTCTCGGATTTTGGGCATGGGCGACATGCTGTCTCTCATCGAAAAGGCGGAGCAAAAGCTTGATCAAAAAAAGGCTCGTGAGTTTGAGGAACGGCTTTTAAAAAACAAGTTCGACTTAAACGACTTGCTCGGTCAGCTTGAGCAGATTAAAAGGCTCGGTCCCGTCAAGGACATTTTAGGCATGGTGCCGGGGTTTGCCGGAAAAATCAAAGAAGACGACATAGACGAAAAGCAATTTGACAGATATAAATCCATCATATATTCCATGACAGCCGCCGAGCGCTCAAATCCCGACATCATCAACCCATCGCGAAAGCGCAGGATAGCCGCCGGCTGCGGCAAGCAGGTCGAGGACGTAAACAGGCTTCTTTCACAGTTTCGGCAGATGCGAAAGATGTTCAAGCAGATGAACACAAAAAACACGAAGCACGCCGCGAAGCGGGTCAGCCTCATGAAGGGCATGAAAAATATCCAAGGCTTCAAAATGTAGCATAATCTTTACATTATCATAAATTTTTTATTTTTTGGAGGACACAACAATGGCTGTAAAAATCAGACTGCGCCGCATGGGCGCAAAAAAGGCACCTTTTTATCGCGTCGTCGTGGCGGACTCAAGATACCCCCGCGACGGCAGATTTATTGAGGAGATAGGCACATACAACCCCCTCCTTGATCCGCCTGAAATCAAAATCGACGGAGAAAAAGCGCTTCAGTGGATCGCTAACGGAGCGCAGCCGACAGAGACAGTCAAGGCGCTGCTTAAAAAAAGCGAAATATTAAAATAAGAGGTCAAAAATGAAAGACTTACTAATCATCATCGCAAAAGGTCTTGTCGAGGAACCCGACTCCGTGTCGGTGACAGTCGACGAGCCAAACGAAGAAGGCATCATTGTCTATCACCTTCATGTCGCCGAAAACGACATGGGCAGGGTAATCGGCAAGCAGGGGCGCATCGCGAAAGCAATCCGCACAGTCATGCGTGCCGCCGCCGTCCGCCGCGGCGAAAAAATCTCGGTGGAAATTGATTAAGGACTTTCTTGAGGCAGGGCAAATAGTCGGCACACACGGGATTCACGGCGAGCTGCGCGTAAACCCGTGGTGCGACTCACCCGAATTCCTGCGGGGCTTCAAAGAGCTTTACTTTGACCAAAACGGCGAAAACAAGGTCAAGGTTTGTTCTTGTCGTCCTCACGGGAATATTGCCTTGATTTCTTTATGCGGCATTGACAATGTCGAGACCGCCGCCGCAATGCGCGGCAAGACTCTTTATATTCGCCGCGGCGACGCGAATCTCCCCGCGGACAGCTACTTTATCGCGGAGCTGATAGGCTGCGCCGTCATGGACGCGGACGACGCACAGACAACTTACGGCATTCTCTCCGACGTAAGCAGGACGGGCGCCAACGATGTCTGGCACGTCGTATCCCCCGAGGGGAAAGAGCATCTTGTTCCCGCAATTCCGTCAGTCGTTATCAAAACTGACGTAGAGGCGGGCGAAATAAGGATAAGGCCGATAAAAGGGATTTTTGAAGATGCGAATTGACATACTGACGCTTTTTCCCGATATGTGCCGCGCGGTGCTTGGTGAAAGCATTTTAAAGCGCGCGCGGGGCGCCGGTCTTATCGAGATTAATTGCCGTGACATACGAGCCTACACAAAAGACAAGCATCGGCGAGTGGACGACTCCCCTTATGGCGGGGGATACGGGCTGATTATGCAGGCACAGCCGATATATGATTGCTTTATGTCGCTTTGCGCCGAGCTTGGGAAAAGACCTCACCTTGTGTATATGTCGCCCCAGGGCAATGTCCTGACGCAGGAGCGCATTAAGGAGCTGGCAAAGCTTGACAACCTTGCTCTCCTCTGCGGTCATTATGAGGGTGTGGACGAGCGCGTAATTTCCGAGATTGCCGACGAGCAGCTTTCCGTCGGAGACTATGTCCTGACAGGCGGCGAGCTTCCGGCGCTTGTCGTCGCCGACGCCATTTCAAGGCTTCAGCCGGGCGTACTGTCCGCCGACGAGGCGTTTGAGGATGAAAGCCACTTTTCCGGCTTGCTTGAATACCCGCAGTATACGCGCCCGTTTATGTGGAACGGCTCGGAGGTCCCCGAAGTGCTTTTATCGGGGCATCACGCAAACATAAAAAGGTGGCAGCGCGAGCGTTCGCTTGAGCGCACTTTGCGGCGCCGCCCCGACTTGCTCATAAACGCTCAATTGACAGATGACGACAAGGCGTTTATCAAGGAGCTTAAAAAAGCCTCCGCACCTGACGATTAGAAATTTCTGTCAAGTGCGGCAAAACCGACGCCTGCGGGCGCCGGTTTTTATTTTTTTTGTATATTGCTTGACTCACACGTCGCCGCGACGTTTTTAAAAAAAATCTTGCCGAAATTCCCGTCGGCAGCTTGCGGGGTTTGCTGTTTTGTGAAGCTTTCGGCAGTGTCCCGAATCGGTAAAATGTCACGCGGCACGACAACTTCACTTTGCAAATAAAAAAATGATGAGTGACTTCTTGTGCCGACAATAAACTGTGAATACGGAAAGCCTTCCCGACATTCACGTTTGCGCATTTGTCATTAACAACTTATCATTCATCACTTTTCGCCGCCGGACGCGGCGCTTTTGGCGCGCTTGAAGGGACTCGAACCCCTGACCCACTGCTTAGAAGGCAGTTGCTCTATCCGCCTGAGCTACAAGCGCAAAATGGAGCGGGTGATGGGAATCGAACCCACACAACCAGCTTGGAAGGCTGGGATTCTGCCATTGAACTACACCCGCGTTTCCGCAACGTTAATTATTTTAACAAATCACCGCCGCTTTGTCAATGCGTTTTCAAAAGATAGTTAATTCCCATGTTAAGTTCCACAGCGGGGGTTGTGACGGATGTTACCACAAGACGGATCTTTTGGCAGACCTTTTTATGAAAAGCATCCCGGAAAGGGGCATCCAAACAGAAAACCGAAAACAAAAGCGCATAACCGCCGAGGCTTTGTCAAGAATCAATTCTTGAAACAAACCGCCAAGCGGCAAGGACTTTTCTTTTGGAAAGCCTTGCCTGCGCAAATTAAGCTTGACAGCGGCAGTTAAAACACATAAGATGATATTAATGGCAAAGTCGGTCTGACGCGTCGGCGCGGCGCGGAAAGCCCGAAAGGATTTGCCTGCGAAATCTTCTGCTTTAAAGCTTTTGTCCCTGTCTGACTTAACAGTCTGTTTTCTGCTTTTGTTCTGAAACTTTTATAAATATATGCCAAGCTCCGACGGCAGCTTCATTTTTTCATAGCACATAAGCATTGCGTCGTCAAGCCCTTCGACCTTAAGCCTTTTGTCGTTTGCCCCGCATTCCACGACGCTTTTTTTGTCAAACTGCTTGACAGGCGCGCCGCGCAAAACTTTGTTCGCGACGGCAAGCTCCGGGAACGCCGTTTCAGGCGCGCACGGCGGATCGGCGCCCTCGCGCGCGCACTTGCACAGCCACGACAGCTTGTTGAAATAGCCCTCAAGGTTGGAGCCGATGACGCCGAACTCAAGCTTCTTTCCGTTCAGCTCGCCGCGGAGAATGTCGTCGCCCGAGCAGCTTATGCTGCCGTTTTCAAAAACATATTCCAATGTTGGCTCGGCGCTGCCCTCGGAGCAGTGCGAAACGGCAATCACCGCTTTTGTTTCCCCGCCGTCACAGTCGGGAATCGTCAGTCTTAAAAAAGCTGTGTCGAATGTTTCAATATCATACGCCCTGAAGCATTCCGCCTCGACTTTTGACGGCATTGCGGAAAGCGCCATCCCGCCGCCAAGCATAAACAAAGGGTTGTGCAGATAGTGCGCCGTGGCGTTTGATAAAACGCTGTCGCCGATAAATATGCCGTTTTTGTCCGCCATTTTGCCCGCCCATTCGTTGCGCGCGTAATAGCCGAAGGTTCTCGGCCAGCGGACGATAACTCGCATCAAGAGGGGCCTGCCCCAAACCCCCGATAAGATTTGTCTTTTCGCTTCAAGTATGGCGGGCGAAAAAGACCACTGAAATCCAATCAGAACCTTTTGGTCAGGGCGACCTTTAGCGCACGCGATTATTTCCTTTGCCTCGTCCTCAGAGGCGCAAAGCGGCTTTTCGCAAAGGACGTGAAGACCGTGTGAGAGAGCGGAGCAGATATGCTCGCGGTGAAGGTGTATCGGGCTTGAAATGACCGCCGCTTCCGCTGTGTGTCCCGCCTTGAAAAACTCGTCGATTGTGTCGAATATCGGCAGCTCCTCAACAGCTCCGAAGGCGTTGCTCTTTTCCGCGAACGGATCAACTGTCCCGACTGTTTCTATTTCGTCATCCATTCCCATCGCCGCCATCACATAGCCGGCGCCGTAGCCGCCGATGCCGACAAGGAGAGTTTTGATTTTTTCGGACATTTTAATCACACCTTGTATATTCTTTTATCATCTTAAGGTTTTTCAATGTGTTTTCCAGCAGCGGATAGCAGTGCGTTTCCACAGTCATATCGACTGTCGGCATGTCTCGCATCAAGTCGGCAAGCTGCCCTTTCCAGTCAATTTCCCCGTCGCCGAGCACGACCCAGCGATGCGCCTTGCCCTGTCCCTTTGAGTCCTTGATATGTACGTTTGTAATATATTTTTTAAGAGGCTCGTAGCCCGCTTTGTAGTCAAGCCCGCAGGCGGCGTGCAGGTTGCCGGGATCCCAGTTAAGAGTAAGCCCGGTCCCCGCCAAATCTCTGTGGAGGCGTGCTATGCTTTCGGGTGTGTCGTTCCAGCATCCCGACTCGTTTTCGGCCGCGATAATTATACCGCGTTTTTTCGCAAGCAGCGCCGCCCGACCGACGGCGTCGGCGACTGCTTCATAGTCGCTCTCCGTGTCATCGTCGCTCCTTTCGACAGCAAATATTATAACTTTCGGAACGTCGAATTCCTCCGCGAAGTCGAGCGCCTTTTCAAAGTTTTTCAGCTGCTCGCCGAATGACGGCGAACGGAGCTTGCACTTAAACGTTCCCGGGGATATGGCGGTGATTTTAAAGCCGTAGTCATCCCTGATATCTTCGAGCATCTCTTTTTCCTCGTCTGTTATAAACGGAACTCTGCCCGACGACGTCATGCGAAGCTCGATGCGGTCAATGCCTTTCGCGGCGGCGGCGCCAAGCGCAAACGGAAGATTAAAGGACAGCTCGTCCGTCACTATTCCGAGATTCATTTAAAACACCCTTTCTTACTTAATTTATTTTACGCGGCGGCTGTTTGAAAATTTGTTTTAGATACCGACACGTTTGTGACATTTTCAGATTTAATCTAAGCGGCGGCTGTTTGGCGGTCTGCCCTTGTCCCTGACGGCGCAAAAGGAAGGGCGCCCCTCACGAAGCAGTCCCGCGCATTTCCCACAGGTGACGCAAAGCAAATCGGCAGGCGGAATTTCGCCGCTTAAAACCTTTTTCGGATAATCGGGGCAGGCAAAGCTCATGCGCCCCAGCCCGGCAAAGGCGCATCTCCCCGCGTTGATTTCACCGGCGGCCGCAAAGGGGACAAACTCCCTTAAATATGTAAATCCTGTGCCGACGACAGGTATGTCAGGCACACAGCGCTGAACCTCCCCGGCGATGGAAAGCATCCTTGAAACGCCACGAAGCGGCGGCTCGCTCCTGTCGACATCGTTCGGGCGGTTTACATATGCGTTATAATACGGCGAGCCCGACGTTATGTTTAATATTTCGACACCGTGCGCCCTCAAAATCTTGACAAGCTCAAGAGTTTCCGACAGCTCCGGCTTCATATAGTCGTCTTTGCCGCAGGAGAAACCCAAAGGAAGCGCGTCAAAGCCGTTAAGCCTTGAGCCGCATATGAAATCGCCGCAGGCGGCGCGAATCGCGTCTATGCAGTCGATAAAAAGCCTTGTCCTGTTTTCAAAGCTCCCGCCGTATTTTCCGACGCGGTCAAACGACGACAACAGCTCGCTCAAGAGATATCTGTGGCAGCACTTGACGTCCACCCCGTCAAACCCCGCCTTTTTTGCAAGCATGGCCGATTTCGCGTATCGTTCCGGCAGCGTGTCAAGATATTCATCTGTCGCGACGGGAAGCTCCGGGTCAATGCTGTGGCGCCCGTCAAGCTCCGCGTGGTGATAAGCAATGATAGGGCGCGGAGTGCTGTCCGGTCTTGAAAACCGTCCCGAATGCGTAAGCTGCATTATCATGACGGGGACGTGACCGTTTTCGGAAAAGGCCTTTTTGCGCACAGCGTCGGCGACAGACCTGAAGCTTTCAACATTTTCTTCTGTTATTATAAGCTGGCGGGCGCTTGCTTTGCCCTCGCCGACCACGGCGACCGCCTCAAACCAAATAAGCCCTGCGCCGCCGCCCGCAAACCTTAAATATCTTTCGGCTGTCAGCCTTGAGGGAGAGCCGTCAGGCAAGGCGTCGCAGCCCTCCATGGGCTGTGCGCAAAAGCGGTTCGGCGCGGCGCGGCGCCCGACTTTCGCGGCGGCGCCGAGAATTTTTAAATCCCGCGAAAAGTGCAGCTCGTATCCGCTCTTTTCGCAAATGCCGACAACATCCGAAAGTTCTTCACAGCCAAAGCTCATAAAAACACATCCTTGTCTCAAAGATGATTATACCAAATAACAAGAAAAGTTTAAACACTGTTTTGAAATATTTTTACAGATCCCGCAAGTCAGCCGCGGCGGGATCGCATAAAGCTTTTATGGAGGGAACATGAACAACAAAAGACTGGCAGTTGTAACGGGGGCGTCAAGGGGCATCGGCAACGCCGTCGCCGTCCGCCTCGCGCGGGAGGGTTACAACATTGTCACCATGGGCATAAGCTCCGAGGCGGACGCCGAAAAGGGGCTTAAAAAGATTAAGGATGAGGGCGCCGCCGTCGCGTATGTTCGCGGAAATCTTGCCGACAAGACAGCGCGCCGGAGTGTTGTTGACGAATCCATGCGCTTGGGCGGAATCGACCTGCTTGTAAACAACGCTTCGATGGCGCCGCGTGTCAGGGCGGACATACTTGAAATGAGCGCCGAAAGCCTCGAAGAAGTTTTAAGCGTAAACCTGACGGGGACTTTTCTTTTGACGCAGACCGTCGCCAATATAATGGCGGCGCGTGTCAAGGAAGGGCGCGGCGGCATCCCGTCAATAATAAACATCAGCTCGATTTCATCCGATACGGTTTCGCTGAATCGTGCGGAATATTGCCTGTCAAAGGCGGGTATAAGCATGGCAACACAGCTTTTTGCCGTCCGCCTTGCCGAGTTTGGCATACCTGTTTTTGAGATACGTCCCGGCATAATTTCAACAGATATGATTGCGCCCGTCAAGCAAAAATACGAAAAGCTGATAGAGGGCGGGCTTGTGCCATTTAAGAGAATGGGCTTGCCCGAAGACGTGGCGAACGCCGTGTGGGCGCTGGCAAGCGGCCGGTTCACATACTCGACGGGGCTTGTAATTAATGTTGACGGCGGACTTAATATAAAACGGCTTTGATAATCGGAGTGTTTTAAGTGGATGAGAAAATAAAGATAGGAAAATACAGTGTTTCCGTTTACAGATACGACACTGTCATCGTCGGAAGCGGCGCGTCCGGGCTTGCGGCCGCAAACGAATTGGCGCGCGGCGGCGATTCATCTTTCTGCCTTATCACGGAGGGCAGAAAAATGGGGACGTCAAGAAACACAGGCTCGGACAAGCAGACATATTACAAGCTTTCTGTCGCGGGAGAAGGCGCCGACAGCGTTCGGCGTATGGCGCGAGACCTGTTCGCGGGCGGATGCATGAACGGCGACACGGCTTTGTGTCAGGCCGCGCTTTCCGCAAGGGGCTTTTTTAATCTTGTGAACCTCGGCATACCTTTTCCGTCAAACGAGTTCGGGGAGTATATCGGCTACAAAACAGACCACGACGACACGCTAAGAGCCGTTTCCGCGGGTCCTCTGACTTCCCGTTATATGGTTGAAAAGCTCGAAAACGAGGCGAATAAAAACGGCGTGCGAATATTCGACGGATTTCTTGCGGCGGAAATTTTGACTGACGGGAACAAAGTTTCCTGCCTTTTTGCTTTGGATATCGGCGCGTTAAGCGATATCCGCCGCGCTTTTTGTGTTTTTATGTGCAAAAACATAATACTTGCGACAGGGGGGCCGGCCGGGCTTTATCGTGACAGCGCATACCCGCACTCGCAGACGGGCTGCTCGGGCATGGCTTTTCGGGCGGGCGCCGTCGGCGCGAACCTTACGGAATGGCAGTACGGAATAGCCTCCGTCGGTTTCCGCTGGAATTTGTCGGGCAGCTTTCAGCAGGTTTTGCCGAGATATTTTTCAGCGCTGCCTGACGGAAGCGGAGAAAGGGAGTTTTTGTCCGACTTTTTAGACGATAAAGAGCTGCTGCACATAACTTTTTTAAAGGGGTATCAATGGCCTTTTGATGTAAAAAAGGCTCAAGCCGGTTCGTCAAGAATCGACATTGCCGTCTTTAAAGAGATTTCCGGCGGGCGCAAGGTTTTTATGGATTTCACAAAAAATCCGATTGGCGGCAGGTTTGATTTTTCATTGCTTTCAAGTGAATGCAAAAGCTATCTTGAAAAAAGCGGCGCGCTTTTGCGCACGCCTGTCGAAAGGCTTTTAAAGCTTAATAAAAAGGCGTATGATGTTTACAAGGACAACAACATCGATTTAAAGGCGGCGCCCGTTGAAATTTGTGTCGCCGCCCAGCACAACAACGGCGGGCTTGCCGTTGACGCGCATTGTCGGACTGCTGTCGAGGGGCTTTATGCCGTCGGCGAGGCGGCGGCGTCTTTTGGGATTTACAGACCCGGCGGCGCGGCGCTTAACGCGACGCAGACAGACGCTTGCCGCGCCGCGGCGCATATACTTGAAAAAAGAGTGTGCGCCGATTCCTGCGGCGGTGTCCGCGATATCGACCCCGAGAAGCTTTTGGCTTTAATGGAGGCTGCAAAAAGACAAGTCGGCGGACGCGGTCATTATTTATCCTTCAGGCAAAGGCTCCAAAAAAGGATGTCGGAGTTCGGGGCGTTCGTAAGAGATCCCGCAAAGCTCAAGGCCGCCGTCTCCGACTGCCTTTCCGACATGGAAAGCTTTGAGGAGATGAGCGGAGCGCCGTCGCCCGCGCACTTGCCGGAAACACTGCGGAACCGCGACCTTATTTTGGCGCAGTTTGTATACCTTTCCGCAATGCTTGACTATATCGAAAAAGGCGGAAGCGGCAGAGGCTCGTTTGCCGTCGAGGAAGACGGTGATTTCAGGCCGTTTGTGCGCGGAGATTTCGCGGATGTTATACAATATTCAAAATTTTGTGAAAACGGCTGCAAATTTGAATGGCTGCCGACGCGCCCCGTTCCCGACCCGGAAACCTGGTTTGAATCAGAGCTTGAAAAGCAGACGGCGCGCTGTGCAAGACCGCGGACGGAAAATTAAATTTGCGCACAAAAGCAAATACGCACAAAAGCAAAATGCCGAAAAACTTATGTCGGCTGCTATATTAAAAATATTTTTTGGGGGCTTGCCGGTGAAAATCGTTTTTAAGGTTAAAAGCACTGTCGGTGATATCAGGGCGCATTGGAAAGTGCCCGCGGAGGGACGCTGCATTCCGTACAAGGAATTTACGGCGTACAGCTTCGGCGGAATAGGCATCAGCTCGGTTACGTCGCTGTTTATATATGTCGCGCTCACGGCGAACTGCATTTTAATGGGCTCTGTTTTTAACATCAAGCCGACTCATCTCGCGTATATGGGCGTGATAATGGGGATTATCAACATCGCCAAGGCGCCTTTTATAAGCATGCTGATAGACAACACAAACACAAAATACGGCAAGTTTCGGCCTTATCTTATTTATACGGGCTTGCCGTGCGCCGTCCTCACCTGCGCCATCCCCTTTATACCCGTGAATGCCGCATACACTGTAAAATGTCTGCTCATCGGCATTTTATACGCCCTTCTGATGATTTTTCAAAACCTTTATGCCATGGCGTTTTCGAGCCTTGCGCAAGTTATGACGCCCGACGGCGACGAGCGCACAAGGCTGCTCTCAATCAGCTCCTTTATTTACAGCATCGGCCCTTCTATAATAAACATCGCGATACCTGTGCTGGCGCCGCTGATAAGCGAAAGAGGGCTTCTTGACATAACTGTATACAGGATTATCTTCCCCGCTTTTTCGCTTGTCGGCTTTTTGCTGGGGCTTTGGACGTTCAGCGGCACAAAGGAAAGAATAATTGTTCCTCCCGATTATGTCGCGAAGGTAAAGTTTAAGGACGGTATTTCGCAGGTCGCGAAAAACAAATATTTTTGGGTCATCAATATGTTTAACATACTCGGCTCGCTGAAATTCGGCGTGGGAGCAACACTTGCTTGGTACTGTGTTTACGCGCTCAAAAAGGACGCCGTCCTCGGAATCATGAATGCCGTGATTGGCAACGCGTCTGTCCCGGGGATGCTTTTGGCGCCGATGCTGTCAAGAAAGTTCGGCAAAAAGAAGTCTCTGATTTTAAGCAACGTGATGCACGGCGTTTTCGCTTTGCCGATGATGTTTTTCAGCGACAAGCCTGTTTTGTTTTTTGTCTGTCTATACTTTAGCACTCTCGGTCTTGGCGGCGAATATGTTCTCACACAATCAATGACAGCCGACATATACGACTATCAGCAATGGAAAACAGGCAAGAGGATAGAGGGCTTTATCAATCAGTTCGGCGCCATGTTTTCGACTGTCTGCGGTTTGGGGATAGGGCTTATTCTGCCGTTTTTTTATGAGCATTACGGATTGAAAGACAACTATGACGTGCTGTTTGACACGGCGGTCAGAACACCGATATTTAACGTTTTGATAATATCGACTGTAATAAGCACCGCTGCCGCCATTGTTCCGCTTCTCTTTTATGACCTTTCAGAAAAGAAGCACAATATGATTATCGAAGATTTGAAGGAGAGGACGAAATCGGAGTCGGGCGCGGAACCAAGCCTTTAAAAAACAGCTCGGCGGCGTCCGCGCTTTGGACTTTAGGTGTGGCGGATTTTGGCTTTTCGGCAGATTTCGTGTTTTCCGATGATTTCACGCCGTCTTTGCGATTTTTAATATTTTGCGGAGTTTTTGTTTGCAGGCAACTGTTTTTTGATAATTTACCTGAAAAAGCTTCAAAAACGCTCTTGACATTTTTTTAAATGCTTGATATGATTTTTTAATAACGGCAGCCGCCGAGGATTCTTTTCTTTTTGCGGCTCTGCGATTAAAAAATCATATCGATTTTTGCAAAATAAAATCAAAGGAGATTAAAAATGGACTACAAAGGAACAAAGACTGAAAAAAACCTTGCCGAAGCTTTTGCCGGCGAGTCACAGGCACGCAACAAATACACATACTTCGCCTCTGTCGCAAAAAAAGAGGGCTATGAGCAAATAGCGGCAATTTTTGAGCAGACCGCCAACAACGAGAAAGAGCATGCCAAGCTCTGGTTTAAGGCGCTCAAGGGGATAGGCGGCACGGCGGAGAATCTTCTCCACGCGGCCGAGGGCGAAAACTATGAGTGGACTGATATGTACGAAAACTTCGCAAAAGACGCGGAGGAGGAGGGCTTTAAAGAGCTTGCCGTGCAGTTTAGGGAAGTGGCGCAAATCGAAAAGACACATGAGGAGCGTTTTCGCGCGCTGCTCAGCAATGTCGAGATGCAGGCTGTCTTTGAAAAGAGCGAGGAAGTCATGTGGGAGTGCCGCAACTGCGGTCATCTTGTAATGGGCAAAAAGGCTCCCGCTGTCTGCCCCGTCTGCAAGCACCCGCTTAGCTTTTTTGAAGTAAGGAAAGAAAACTATTAATCCTTTAAAAGATCGGGCAAAAGCACGGCAGTAAACCCGCACGGCTACAATTACGCGGCATTGCCGTAAATTCAGCTCCGCCGACCGGTTTTTACGCGCCGGTCGGCGGAGTGTGTTTTTTCTTCTTTTGGCTTTTGGCATCGGCGAAATTCCCGCGCGCTGCCGCGAGCCGAAAAAGCTTGCTTTATATTAACGAAAGAAACGATGTACAAAAATGAACACAAGGGTTTTCAAGATATTGTCAGAGGACGACGAGCGGCAGCTTTCGGAGGTTGCTTCAATACTGCGCTCCGGCGGACTTGTCGGCATACCGACGGAGACTGTTTACGGTCTTGCCGCCAACGCCCTCGACGGGACGGCCGTTAAAAGAATTTTTGAGGTTAAGGGCCGTCCTCAGGACAATCCTCTGATAGTCCACATAAGCCGTTTCGAGGAATTGGCGCCGCTTGTCGACGTCGTGCCCGAAAAAGCCGCGCGGCTTGCCGACGCTTTTTGGCCGGGTCCCCTGACAATGGTAATGAAACGGTCGGACGCCGTCCCGGACGAAGTGTCTTGCGGGCTGCCAACTGTCGCGGTGCGTATGCCGTCGCACAAAATCGCCAATGCTATAATAAAAGCGGCCGGTCTGCCGCTTGCCGCGCCGTCAGCCAACACATCGGGAAAGCCCAGCCCGACCTGCGCCGCCCATGTCTTGCACGACATGAACGGCAAAATCGAGGGTGTCGTCGACGGCGGCAATTGCGAGGTCGGCATCGAGTCGACAGTTATAACGCTTTGCACAAAGACACCGACACTTCTCCGCCCTGGCGCCGTCACGCTGCGGCAGCTTGCGGACACGATAGGCGATGTGGAAGTCCATCGGTCTGTTTTTTCCGACTTCACCGAAACAGCCCGCCCCGCTTCGCCCGGGATGAAATACAGGCACTATTCGCCTAAGGCCGAGGTTGTCGTCGTCGACGGCGCGCTTGGCTCGTTTATTGAATATGTAAACAAACAAAGCGCGGGTTCCGCCGTGCTTTGCTTTGAGGGCGAGGAATCAAGCTTTCCGGACGCCGTTGTTTTCAGCTTCGGCGCAAAGGAGGATTCACGCGCCCAGGCGCAAAGGCTTTATTCGGCGCTGCGAAAAGCCGACGAATTAAAGATAAAAAGGATTTTTGCCCGCCTTCCCGACACGGACGGCATGGGGACGGCCGTTTGCAACAGGCTTCTTCGCGCCGCGGCTTTTAAGGTTGTGAAGTTATAATCAGAAAGGGCGGGATAATATGCTCATTATAGGGCTGACAGGTCCCTCCGGCGCGGGGAAAACAACCGTTTCGCGCAAGCTTGCGAAGCGCGGTTTTTTCATCGCGGACGGCGACTGCTACGCGCGCGTTTCGACGTCTCCCGGCTCGCCTGTTCTTTTGAAGCTTGCGGCGGCGTTCGGAGACGATATCATCCTTCCGTCCGGCGCCCTTGACCGCCGTCTGCTCGGCAGCCGCGCGTTTTCATCAAGGTCGGGCACAAAAACTTTAAACTCGATTACACACCCGGTCATAACAGAACTCATGTTTTCAGACATAAAAAAAGCCGCGGCAGACGGATTTGACACGGCGGTGATTGACGCGGCGGCGCTTATCGAAAGCGGAGTTTCCAAGCGCTGCGATATTGTCGCTGTCGTTTCCGCTCCGCGGGAATTGCGGCTTGAGCGTGTGATTGCGCGCGACGGCTTGACGCCCGCCGATGCGCTGCGGCGTATAAACGCTCAGAAAAGTGAGGAATACTATGAGCGGTTTGCAGATATTATTATTAGGAACCACCCTCCGCATTCTCTTGAAGACGAGCTTTTAAGGCTGTATGACGCAGTCGAAAGGAAACGACATGAATCATCAAAAAAGCGCGAGGCGTAAGACCGCTGCATTCATGCTGCTTTTTGCCGCCGCGGTCATCGCTATGGCGGCTGTTACGAGCGTGAGCGTGATGCGGGCGCTTTACCCCATAAAGTACCCTGAAATTGTCGCTGTATACAGCGAGCGGTACAGTGTTGATAAAGAGCTTATTTACGCTGTTATCAAGTCTGAAAGCTCGTTCGTGCCCGACGCCGTTTCCGAGGCGGGCGCTTTGGGGCTTATGCAGATTATGCCCGACACGCTTGACTGGCTTTGCGGGAAAACAGGTGAGAATCTTTCCTTTGAAAGCCTAAAGGAGCCGGATGTGTCAGTGCGCTGCGGAACATTCATGCTGCGCCTGCTCCTTGACGAATTCGGAAGCGAGGACACCGCTCTTGCGGCATATCACGCAGGCAGGGGGAGGGTTAATGAATGGCTTGCGGACGATTCCGTTTCGCCCGACGGCAAAACTCTTGACAACATACCCTTTCGCGACACCGCCCATTATGTGAGCAAGGTCACGAGGGCAAAAAATATATACAGAAATTTATATGACTGAAAGGATCGAATGAAATGGAAGAGAAATCTATTGCCGAAAAGCTTTCCGAAAAGCTTGTTTATAAGCAAGAACACGCCGCGCTGACGCTTGGCGACGACGAAATAAATGCTGCCGACAATTTTTGCGAGGGCTACAAAAGCTTTTTAAACAGCTGCAAGACAGAAAGGGAATGCGCCGATTATTTTAAGTCGGAGGCTGAAAAAAAAGGCTTCAGCCCGTATGACCCTAAAAAAAAGTACAAGCCCGGTGAGAAGGTTTATCTTGTCAACCGCGGCAAAGCAGTCATTTTGACGGTTTTCGGAAAAAGGAAATGCTCCGAGGGAGTCCGCATCGCCGCTGCGCATATAGATTCTCCGCGCATCGACCTCAAGCAAAACCCGCTTTACGAGGCGGAGGAGCTTGCGCTTTTTAAGACGCATTATTACGGCGGCATCAAAAAATATCAGTGGACGACAGTGCCGCTTTCACTCCACGGCGTCGTTATTTTAAAGGACGGCAAGTCAATCACGGTGTCGCTCGGTGAAAATGAAGGCGAGCCGAGGTTTGTAATAACCGATCTTTTGCCGCACCTTGCCGGCGAGCAGATGAAGCGCACGCTTGACAAGGGAATCGAGGGAGAGGAGCTTAACATCCTTGTGGGCAGCCGTCCCTTCAGAAGCGACAGCGGCAGCGAGCTTGTCAAGCTTAATATACTCAAAATCTTAAACGAAAAATACGGCATGATCGAGGAGGATTTTTTAAGCGCGGAGCTTGAGCTTGTCCCCGCCTTTCCTGTGTGCGACATAGGCTTTGACAGAAGCCTTATCGGCGGATACGGACACGACGACAGAGTGTGCGCATATCCCTCCGCAATGGCGGTGTTTGACTGCGCCGTGCCTGAGTACACATCCTTGGCTGTGCTGGCCGATAAGGAGGAGACGGGCAGCGACGGAAACACCGGCTTAAACTCATCATATCTAAAACATTTTCTTGAGGATCTTGCGCGCATGGAGGGTGCCGAGGGGCGCGATGTCATGAGGTTGTCGGAGTGTCTTTCCGCCGACGTCAACGTCGCTTTTGACCCCACTTTCCCGTCTGTGCTAGAAAAGCGAAATTCAGCCTTTGTAAACAAAGGGATTGTAATGACTAAATACACCGGATCACGAGGGAAAGGAGGCACATCCGACGCGTCGGCGGAGTTTGTCGGCAAAATACGGCGAATATTCGACGATGCAGACGTCATATGGCAGATAGGCGAATTAGGCAAGGTTGACGAGGGCGGCGGCGGAACGGTGGCAAAATATATCGCAAACCTTGACATTGACGTCGTTGACGTGGGCGTTCCCGTTTTGTCCATGCATTCGCCTTTTGAAGTCGTCTCAAAGCTTGATGTCTACATGACATACAGAGGTTTGAGCGCCTTTTTCAAAGCTTAACAGCAACTTTGTTTTCAGATATTTAAAACTGAAGGGAAGATTTTTTTGTATCAATTGTACGAATACATCAAATATATGTTGCCGTGCCTTATTTCATGGTTTCTTTCACAAGCGGTGAAAATGATTATATGCTCGATTAAAAAAGAACAAAAAAATATGTTCGCGTCAGGCGGAATGCCGAGCGCCCACACAGCCGTTGTGCTTGCGCTTGTCGTTCGCCTGTTCTTTACGGAAGGCTTCGGCTCTCCCGCGTTTGCCGTCGCGTTTATCTACATGATAATAACGATGTTTGACGCCGCGAACGTCCGCCTGATGACAGGCTATCAATCAATTGAGATAAACCGCCTGATGCGCGATCTTTACAAGGACAAGCCCGAGGAAATTAAAGAGCTTGAAGTCATTAAAGGCCATACTTATGCCGAGATAGTCGTCGGCGCCGCCATCGGAATATTGGTGACAGTCGTTTATCAAATCATCGAACAGTCATTGCTCCGATAAGAGCGCAGGCATCGGCGTTTTGCGGATTTTTTGAAGGCGCCGTGCCGCAACTCCCCTTAAAGCAAATTGTCTTTTAGGCGGAGTGCGGCACGGCGCCAAAATATTTTAAAAAGTCAAGCGGGCAATGAAATCTTCACCAATAAAACGAAATTGTTTTAAAACAAGAATAGGTTGGAATATTTTTCAATTAATGGTTGAAACTTGGAAGTCTCTGTGATAGAATATTTATATAACAATTAAACTTTGGAGGTAATCGTTTTGAAAAAGGCATTCAAAAGAGCGACAACATTTATTCTTGCGTTTATTTTGGTTTTCGGCGGCGCGCCTCTTGGTGCGTTGGAGGGTTTGGATGTTGGTTTGCCCGGGTGGCTGAAAAGTCCCCTTTCACC
>LSQX01215365.1_pt1 | contig 29251 bp, 26 predicted proteins | sample 654561 | NCBI WGS metagenome assembly LSQX01 (sample SAMN04489861, study PRJNA283612) | anaerobic digester metagenome | isolation source: 4 biogas reactors fed with cattle manure at either 37C or 55C with and... | place: Denmark: Kongens Lyngby | collected 2014 | reverse complement strand
TCACTGTTTACAAAATGTCAATGTATTGATCCGCTGTCTGCCAATGTGGAAATTGGCGTTCCCAGGAGTGACTCTCAAGGTCTTTCAGGGTTTCCCGAAGCATTATTTGTTCGTGATTGTCGGAAGACACTTTTCCGAATCGAGGATCCACAACATCTTGAAAGTATATGACTTGCAGAGTCAGCAATATGAACTTCTTCGAAAGAATAATGGAAGTTGACGGGTAGTAACACAGAGGACCACCGAGAAATCAAATAACTATTTAACCACGATGTCACGAAGGAATTTGAGAGAAAGACTTCGTCCTTACTGGAGACTATTGATTGCCGAAGGTCTCTGACCTGTCCCAAAACCAACTTGTGCCCCTCGCAGATCCGTCCGATCCGACCGACTCCCCAGAGGCCACTAATCTCTTCAAATCTCTTATATCTCCAGACCTCAACTCCCGCCGCCGTCATACCGGTATTTTTGCGACCCGGCCCGCCCATCAAAGCTTTCAGCCACAACAACGCAAAAAATGACCGGTATCCAGATTGGGAGACTTTAAGGAGAATGACTACCGTATTCAGTTGACCTCCGACCTCTTCCCATGTCTACAGAGAAAAAACCACTCCTTCCAATTCCAGAAGCTTGATTTTTTTCTCAAGTCCTCCAGCATAGCCTGTCAAGCTACCCGTGGAACCCACTACGCGATGGCAGGGGATGATAATTGAAATAGGGTTGTGACCCACAGCACCACCTATGGCCCGGGCTGGAACACGCTCTCTATCCAAAAGGACGGCCATTTTTTCGCCGAGCCTCCCGTAAGTGGTTGTTTCTCCATAGGGAATTTCACAAAGCAGTTTCCATACGTTCTGACGGAATTCACTGCCTTGAGGCGCCAGAGATAATGCCGCAAGATCAGGTTTCTCTCCCGCAAAATAACGGTTCAGCCAATTTTTTACCAAGGCAAAGACTTTCAACTCATCTTTTTCAATGATGTCGCCTTTGATGGTGCTGCCAAAGTACTTCTGATCTTCCATCCACAAGCCTGTCAGATTCTCGCCGTCACTTGCCAGAGTCAGCCAGCCGATGGGTGAGCTGTATAAGGAAGAATAAAGCACGGTTCGTCTCCTCAATCGCTTAGAGTGAATTCCACAGATTGATGCATGCATAACTCCGCCAGGGACGCCACGCCTCGGCCAATTGCAATATTTCTTTTGTTGAACGGGGCGCCAAAGCCTTCTTGATGCCTGCATCTGTTTCAAGAAAAGCATCACGCCATCCAAAGGCACGCATGGCAATGTAATGGGCCGTCCACTTGCCTATGCCGGGGATAGCAAGCAGTTTCTCGATTACTTCTTCGGGATCGACTGAGGCACCGCATTCAATGCTATTTTCGTGAAAAGTCCGCGCCAGTTCAAATATCGTTCTGGCCCGTCTGGAAATAATACCCAGAGGCCCCAGATGGTCTTCTACAGGACCCTTCAAAGCAAGTATGTCCTCCGGCAATGGAAAAGTGTGGGTCAAACCGGGAATTTCTTCATGCACAGGTCGGCCGTAAGCCTGTACCAACCTTCCCGCAATGGTATGGGCGGCCTTGACCGTAATTTGCTGACCCAGAACAGCACGGACACTCATTTCAAAGGCATTGAAACAGCCGGGCAGACGTGTTCCCGAAACACTCAGATATGGACGGATCCTGTTCATGGAAAGAAGCGCTTCAAATATCTTTTCCGGATCACAATCCAGATCAAAGGCTCGCCGTACTTTTGTCGAGATCTGAGGTGCCAGAGAGCTCAGTTCTCCGCTGAGAGTAAGGTACAAAGCCTTTTCCTCAGGGAGATGGCCCACACGAATCCAGCCGTTGACAGAGCCTTTCTCTGTACATGGAAGCTTGACACTGCGCATGTATGTTTCATCGACAATCGCTTCCACCCCGGCAATGGTGCGGGCCGCCAGAAAACGAAGCATCGCTTCATAACGGTAAGGCGGCCGATATGGGAGACAGAAGGTGCATTCTTTGGCTTTTATTTTTTGTTCCGTCATTATTTTTCCGAAGACATTCTGGTCGAATGGAAAAGTAAAATGTGGACACAGAAAGGGTCTGAAGTCTTGACACCTCCACTCTGTCCACTGATTTCCCTTTAAAGGGTACTCCATTTTCTTTTCAAGAGCGCCACTGCTTCCACATGGGGTGTATGAGGAAACATGTCCACCGCTGTCACTTCCTGAACTGTCCAGGAATCTGTTTTACATAGAATTTTCAGGTCCCGGGCGAGTGTGGCCGGATCGCAGGATACATAGACAATACGCTCGGCCCGGCTGTCTCTGAGAGCGTCAACAATGGGGAGCGCTCCCACCCGTGGAGGATCAAGAAGAATCACATCCCAGGAATTCAGCTGAAGCACGTATTTCATGTCATTTTCGTTGCCTCGCCGATAAGAATGGGGAGCAATCTCTTTAGCCGCATCAATGGCCTGTCTGCTCTGATCCAGTCCCAGCACTTTCCTGTGATCTCGATGATGCAGACTGAAATTTCCACTGCCACAGTAGAGATCGAGCAAACTTTGGGCATCACCGATGGAAGCATCCACTTTATCTTTGAGGAGTCGGTTTAAAATCAGACTGGCTTGCGAAAAACAACCGTTGACGATGGGTACACCGTCAAAAGGAAAACTGTGCCGCTTTGGGTCACTCTTCAGGTTCAGGGTTGGGAAATGGGCCCGCATTTTTGCGTTACCCTCATTGAGAAAGATCAACACTTCGTCATTTTCCGGATTTACGGTAACCTGCACATTCCCCTGATGGGAAAATTGTTGCAACTCGGCCAGTGCAGCTGAGAGACGTGGATGGTTGGAAGGACAGGATCCGGCCTCGATGATTTCATGGCTCCGTCGGAGATAATAGCCCAGTTTTTTGCCATCACCGTGGAAGTTTGCCCGGGTTCTGTAGCCTTGCCGCTGCTCAGGCTGTTCCAGCCAGTTCACAGTGATGTCGATACCGCCAATGCGTTTTACTGCATCGGAGAGAATACGACATTTCCATTCAGCCTGATAGGGGTAGGCGAACTCATGCCACAGACAGGAGGAAGTGCAGGGCAGGGGAGATGAGGCATGCTCTTCAGTTCGGGCTGGTCCCGGAGTAATCAGTTTTTCCATGACCGACCAGGCGGCTTTCTTTCCTGTGCGGGTCAACCTGGCAAGCACTTTATCACCGGGAAAAGCACCTGTCACAAAAACAACCAGGCCAAAGACACGGCCAATCCCATCGCCGCCATGGGCAACGCTGTCAACAGTGACTTCTACCAGAGCACCGGGCTGTAATTCGTTGATCATAAAAGAAATTCCAAGAGGTGAAAAGAAAAAGCCCCGAGCCGGATTCAGACCGATTCGGGGCGGAAAAAGATCGGGATCACTTATTTTTCAACAGAAGCTTTCCAGGCCGCATGAGCGCCACGAGGAGCCTTGACAAATTTGCCGGCTTTGATATATTTGGCGCAAACTTTGATGCGACGGACAGCACCGTTTTCATCAATTACACGGATCGTTTGAAGATTGGGGTTCCACCGGCGCTTGGTCAGGCCGGTAATATTCTGACCGATACCGCCTTCACGTTTGGCTTTACCACGACGAACAACACGGTTGCCAACCCGGGGGCGCTTACCGCTATATTGACATACTCTGGCCATGATTATCTCCTTGCGAAAACAGAAACAACTGCATTGGGCAGCATTATAGAGGGGTTATTTGAAGATGACAGTTGAATTTTAGCATAACGGTGAAAGAAATGCAAATTTGTGCAGAAATGCGGAGCAGGATAGGGGTAAGGGAAAGGAGATCAAGAGAATAAAAGAGCAGAATTTTTAACCACGAAGGCACACTGATAAATTACAGACCTCGGGTCGGGCGGCCTGGGAACGCCAATTTCCACATTGGCTGACAGCGTATGATGACTCGAGGAGCATATTGTCTTGGATGCGGCATGACAGCTCTTTTCTGACTACCTCTTTCTTTATGTCCCAAGTCTTCGCGTCGCGCCAAGGTTCTACATCAACTCTCTGTCTTTGCCGCGATGTGTGCCAATGGGGACATTGGCGCTCCCACGTCATACAACTTTAGGCCGGAAAGTTCTCAAGGTCACAGCATTATCCACAGAATACACAATATGCAATTCTATTTCTTGGGAGAACGAAAAGGCGGAAAAAACGATATTACGACTGGGTATGTTTGGAGACACATAAGATATTTGAAAACATCGGTAGTCTCTGGGGGCTCGGACGGATCGGTCGGATCGGTCGGATCTGCGAGGGGCGAGGGACGGGGGTCGAGGTCGGAGGGTTTATGGTGAATCAGTGGACAGAGTGGACCACGTGAACGTGTTAAGCCTGGCAGTCTTTTTCATGCCGTCTGAATTTTTTCCGTGTGTTCCGTGAATTCCGTTGTTAAAAAAGAAAGGCTGATTTGGTTGTTGCTATGCTGGACTGTTTGTTCCGTGAATTCCGTGGTTAAAAGAAATAACTATACTGTCCACCGCACTTCTTTCAATCCTTTGGTTTTCACGAGGAATGATGCTATTATTGATGCTTCGGGAACGGTTCAGGCGTGTCCCGCTTTCAACCATAAGGAGATCAATACATGCAGTTTAAAACACTGGGAAATTCCGGCATAAATGCTTCTGTCATCGCCATCGGCACCTGGGTCACGGGCGGCGGTGAAAGTTGGGGTGGCGTGGACGATACAGAGTCGATCCGGGCTATTGATGCCGCTTTGGACCGAGGCATCAACTTCATCGACACAGCCGCTTCTTATGGCTGGGGGCATGCGGAAGAAGTGCTCGGCAAGGCGCTTAAGGACAAACGGGACCAGGTCATTCTGGCGACGAAATGCGGTATCTGGTGGCAAGATGCCCGAGGCTCTTTCCATTACCATTTAGATGGAAAAGACACCTATATCAGCTTGCGTCCCGACACAATACAGATCGAAGTGGAGAACAGCCTGCGCCGCCTGCAAACTGATTATATTGATTTATATCAGGTCCACTGGCCGGCTAAAGAACCTGAAAACACACCCATTGCAGAGACCATGGCCTGTCTGCTGAAACTGAAAGAAGAAGGCAAAATCCGGTCTATAGGCGTTTCCAACGTGTCGCTGGACGAACTGGAAAGCTATTGCGGTTGCGGTGATATCGCTTCTGATCAGTTCCGGTACAGCATGCTTTATCGTGAACCGGAAGAAAATATTCTGCCTTATTGCGAAAAGAATGGCCTTTCAACACTCACCTACATGTCTCTGGAACAGGGGTTATTGACGGGTAAGGTGGGAATGGACCGTTCTTTCAAAGAAGGTGAATTCCGGACCAACACAGACTGGAATCCCTGGTTCAAACTTGAAAACCGTCCGAAAGTGCTGGCAATGCTCGAAGGCTGGACTGATCTTACTGCGAAATATGAATGCACTCTGGCCCAGCTCGTCATCGCCTGGACATTGGCTCAGCCGGGCGTGACCCATATCTTGTGTGGCATGCGTACGGTAGCCCAGGCCGAAGACAACAGTGGTGCAGGCAATATCCAGTTGGATCCCGCCGATGTGGCGCGTATCCGCCAGGATGCTCTCGCACTGGGCGACCCGCAGTGATGGAAAGTGTAACCGAGACCCCTGCATGCGGTGTTAACCCTGAGCGCCGCTCCGGAACTGAGTTGTATCCATGAATTCCACCCTTCTGGCGCGGCTGCGCACAACATTACTCTTTAATAAAAAACAACGCATCCTTTGCTTTCGGCCATCCGATGAATCGGGCCTCTCCTGGCTTCGTGTGCGCCGCTACAATGTGGAGGGCCCGGAGCCTGACACAAACACAAAACTTATGCTTCACAGTATCCGGCCTTATTATGATCTTGTGCTGATGGATCGTGATCCGGGAGAAGGCGCCGATCTGGAGAAGCAGAATGAGGATCTCCGTGAAGGGTTGGAGTATGTCCGTCCCGGGGGCCGCCTGCTTCTGGCGAGCAGCTTTCCCGAAGATGGGAATGCCGATTCTCTTAAAAGCATCACGCTGGATCTGGAGAGGAGCCTGGAAGGGCTTCCCGTGGCGGAGATCAAGCCCTCCAAGAAGCCTCCGATCAATGGATATGCTCTTCACCTGATCCACAAAAGCGGCGTTTACAAGCCCCAGCTGCCTGTCCATTATGTGGATGATATGGAGGCATACCGTCGTACCTGTGAGGAGCTTCAAGAGGAAGAAATGCTGGGTCTGGATATAGAAACCACGTTGAATGAACCCCGTGTTCTCTGTACGGTTCAATTGGCCTCCACAGCCAATGTCTATATTTTTGACACCATCAAAATCGAAGATCTGGAGCCTCTCAAAGGGCTCATGGAGAATGAGAAGATCCTGAAGATCATCCATAACCGGGATTTTGAAAAACTCGTTCTGGGTCAGCATGGCATTGCCATCAACAATATTTATGACACGCTGGTTCATGCACGCAAACATTACAAGCGTAATGAAGTGGGGAGTTACAGGCTGGACGATGTATGTGTGCGGGCGTTGAACATTTATCTGGATAAATATTATCAGGTCTCTGACTGGACACGCCGCCCTTTGTTGCCCGAACAGATTGATTATGCCGCTGCTGATGCGGAGGTCATGATCCGGCTGCATGCCCATTTTGAACCTCCAGCTCCTCCGGAGAATCTGGAACTTTTTTGATCCTGAGGCCGCCGGGCGGATTACTGCTCCCTGATGCGGGGATCAAGCACAGCCAGGGCAATGTCTGACAACAGGTTCAGGCTCATTACCAAAAGGGCATAGACCAGTACGGCACCGCTGATCATGGTGTAATCTCTGTTGAAGGCGGACTCCACGAATTCACGACCGAGACCGGGCACCACAAAAATAGTCTCCACCACAAAAGAACCTGTCAGCAGTCCCGCCACAGCCGGCCCCAGAAAAGCGACAACGGGTTGTATTCCCGATCGCAAGCCGTGACGCAGAATAACACGGCTTTCTTTCATGCCCTTTGCGCGGGCTGTGCGGATGAAATCCTGAACGAGCGTCTCCAGCATGCCCCCCCGGGCCATACGGGCGATGTAGGCCGCATAGCCGGCACCCAGAGTGATGGAAGGGAGAATTTTATGGGCCGGAGATATCCAACCCATAACGGGCAACCAGTCTGTCCAGAGGGCGAAGACAAGCACCAGAACGGGTCCCAACACAAAAGCGGGGATGCAGATGCCCATCATGGCGATGGTCATGACCGAGTGATCCAGCAGAGAATTGGGCTTGAATGAGGCGAGAATTCCGGCACTCAGTCCCAGTCCCAGAGCAAAGAGAAGTCCATAAAGTCCCAGCTCAATGGATACGGGCAACCGGAGCAAAAGCCACTGTCCAACGGTGCGTGCCGGTTTTTTATAGGACGGCCCGAAGTCCAGACGTACAAGCCCTTTCAAATATTGAAAATATTGCCGGTGCAAAGGCTTGTCCATGTCGTAATGGGCTTCCAACTGTGCCAATACCTCCGGCGAAACACGTTTTTCCGTGTCAAAGGGGCCTCCCGGAGCCAGGCGCACCAGAAAGAAGGTGAGAGTGACAATGGCCAGGAGGACAGGAATGAATTCCGCAAGCCGTTTTAAAATAAAGATACCCATGCTCTTATCCTTTCTCTTCGGCCAGGAAGAGATCTTTCCAGCGGATATAGCCCAGAATATTGGGGGCAATGCCCTGAAGCTCAGGTGCTTTGAGAAATTTCCAGGTATAAAAGTAAATGGGGATCACAGGGCATTCCTCCAGCAACAGCTTTTCCGCCTCCTCCAGCAGCGCCAAGCGTTTCACTTCATCGGATGAAGTATAGGCCTCTTCCAACAGGCGATCATAATCTTCTGAAGACCAGCCTGTCCTGTTGTTGCCCACGTCGCTTTGAAAGCATTCAAGGAAGTTGACAGGATCGGCCACGTCACCAATCCAGGCGGAACGGGCAAGATCATAATCCAGTGTATTGAGGGCCGAGAGGTAGACTTTCCAGTCCTGATTCAAGAGGCGCACTTCCACACCGAGATTTTCCCGCCACATCCGTTGAATGGTTTCAGCCACAATGCGATGGGACTCACTGGTATTATAAAGAATATCAACTGTCGGAAAGCCCTTCCCCTGAGGATATCCCGCTGATGCGAGGAGCCTCCGGGCCTCTTCCACATCAAAGCTTAAAGGATAGGAACAGCTGTAGTCTCCGGCTCCGGGGGGCACATAACTGAAAGCGGCTGTCTCTCCTCCTTTCAAAACATTGGTCACGAGCTCTTCCCGATCCAAAGAGAGGGCAAAAGCTTTTCTGACGGCCTGCTGATCAAAAGGCGGACGGGTCACATTGATACGGTAAAAGTAACTCCCGTAATAGGGAAGAAGATTGAGGACTGCAGGATTTTTTTTGCGGTAACCTTCAACACGCTGCAAGGGGATCGTGGAAGTCAGTTGGATCAATCCTGAACGGAAGGCCCGATCCTCCGTCTGAAGGTTGTCAATGGGATGATAATCAATGCCGGAGAGCTGTACGGATGCCGCATCCCAGTAGCGCGGATTCTTACGCACACTTAAAAGCTCATTGGGCAACCAGGAATGGAGCAGGAAAGGACCATTGCTGACCATTTCACCGGGGCGGGTCCATTGCGTTCCCCGTTCATCCATTCTTCCATGTTTTTCAATGGTTGCCCGGTGAACAGGGTACCAGGCGAAATGATTTTGCATGGCGAGAAAATAAGGGGTCGGACGTTCCAGAGTGACGGCCAAAGTCAAGTCATCTTCGGCTTTCACACCGACTGCTGAAAAATCGCTGATCCGGCCCTCGTTGAAGTCCCGTCCATTCTCAAGACAATAGAGCATGTAGGCATATTCTGAGGCCAAGGCGGGGGAGAGGATGCGCTTCCAGGCATAAACAAAATCCCGGGCTGTCACGGGATCGCCATTGGACCATTGCGCCGATTCACGCAGGATAAAGCGATAAAACAAACCATCGGGACTCACTTCCCAAGCTTTGGCCGCAGCCGGTAAAGGCTCCAAAGTAGTGGAATCACAGTCTGTAAGTCCTTCAAAAAGAGCGGATAAAACACGGTGCTCCGTCACACCGGAAACAATATGCGGATCCAGTTCCTGCACTTCGGCGCCATTGCCGATCTGCAGGACATTGGCTTCCCGCGCAAGATTTGAAAAGCAGCCGCAAAGAAGTGATACAACCAGGATAGATGCGATTCTCAGCGGATATTGCCAGGATTTTATCTGATTCATGAAGACAATCATAACACCATGACATCTTGTCAAAGAAAAAGGCGATGGAACATAGAAAGATTATATTCCATCGCCTGAAGTATTCTACAGAAACTTCAACAAGGGACAACTCAGGGGAGCTGTACTCCGGTAAGATCAGAAGCCTCGTGGAAGATTATGCCACCCGCATTCATGGGGAAATCGCCGCCTACAGGCAGATCAAGACCGTTGGCGGGGCAATTCCAGCTGCCAGCCGGGCCTTGCGATCCGGGCCAGCGCATAAATTCGACATGACCGTCCATGAAAAGCACATTGGAGCCGCCGGGCACATGGTTGAAGTGCGAGGGTTTGTCGCAAATCACATCCCACATGATGGCCACTGTGGACTGTGCCTGGGCGGAGGCGGCCGGATTGTTGATATCGGTGATCAGGAAGCGTTCAATACCTTCACGAAGCCGGTAAATGGTGTCGCCCTCACCGATCCCGGAACCGGGCACAACAACGGGCCAGTCTTTATCGGCGGCCTGGTCATTGGCTGTAATGCGCGCAATGATACCGTCGGAAGGATCGAAGATATTCTCCCAGAGAGCATCACATTGGGCCTGTGTACCGGTCATGCCGGAGGTGAAGACGAAACCCGTATAGGTATAGGGGAAATCGCCCACTTCACAGGGCTGAACAATACCATCATTTGAACCAGCCCAGGGACGGTGCCAGGTGCTGACCGTCTCGCCGCGATCCCAACGAAGTTCGGGCGTGGAACCACCGGTGGAGGCACTGGGGCAGATCAACACGGCAAAATCACTGAGATATTCGGGATAAAGCGTGTACATATCAGCCATCTGTTCCATGGCACGCAGGGAGCCGTCACAACCTCGGGTCTTGATGGGAGGGTAGCTTTCAGAACGGTTTTCACCGGAATACATTTTATAAACAATACCCATCTGTTTGAGATTGTTCTGGCAACTGGAACGTCTTGCCGCTTCTCTGGCCCGGGAAAGGGCCGGGAGCAAAATAGCAGCCAATATGCCGATTATGGCAATTACAACAAGCAATTCAATTAATGTAAAACCTTTTTTCATGAAACGACTCCTTTGTATATTCATATAAATACCATTTGCTCAATAAAATAAAAGATAAAAAAATACACTTGTTTTGATACTCTGAGATCGGTAATACAATTCTACCGAGGAAAAAAGACCATGTTGTCAAAAAGAAAGAACTGTGCTGCTGAAAGAGATCAGAGAAAGGGGGGAGCACGGGGGTCAAACAGTCCGCTGAAAGAAAAGAATTGCGGAATGGCTTCGTCCCAGATGAGTCGAAAACGTACAGGCTGTCTGAAAAGAAAGAAGGGCAGGAAAAAGACCGCCAATGCCAGAGTGAACATGATCTGGCAGAAAGGGCAGACACCGGCGTTCTGGAAAGGATCGTCGCTTTCAAACTCCATTTGGAGGAAGGGGATGAGTTCGTGGGTCTCCACAACGGCAAAGAAAGCGAGAACCACCACCGTTGTCCAAAAGAAAAGGGGTGTGGACTTTCTTGTTATTGACCGCAATGGAAGTCGCATGCTATAACCCTGTCTGAGGGATGGAGAGAGGCTGGGGATCATCAGTCCCCGGATCCCTGGTTCCGTATTTGGTAAGTGCACCAAACTGAAGTCCTATACATATAACAAAGGCGGCCACGCTTTTGCAAATTATTTTGGAAATCGGGAATAAAATGAGAGGCTCATGCCACAAGTTGATGAGGCGGAAAAAGTACTTAATCAGCACTGTCTTTGAGCGGAGAGGCTGTATTCCATCCTTCGTCAATCACATCCAGATAAACCGGCAAAATACAATTCTGGCAGGAAGGGTTGTGTTCGCACCAGTCTGTATTCAGTTGCAAAAGCCCTTGCTGTCTTCGGAAGTTCAGTTTGAGTTTTATGCCTGGCGGCACAATCCATTGCTGCATTGTGCGATAAATTCTATTATTCGGCTCGGCGGGCATGGCTGAAAAGAATTGATGGACCCGGTTTTCCAGAACGGGATCATGGCCTTTACGGTGAGCTATTGTAAGCCCTGCCGGGATGAGGATGTTGCCCAGAATGGAACGCGCTCTCCCCTCACCGATGAGCGCTTGTGTGCGGGGGAGTTTTTTCCCATCCCAGGTAAAGTGATAATCCCAAAAACCCAGCCCTTTTTTGAAAAGAGACTTGAAGAAATCCCGTCGCTCAACAACGGTAAGTTCCTGTTTCCACATTCGATAGAGACTGTTTTCCAGACCGTATTTTGCCACAGCCGTCATGAATCGCGCCATACCGATGAGCCGTCTTTCGGGTCTGTTCGCCGGACGGACAGCCTGTTTTTTCCATTCTATATTGAGACTGTCCAGAGGATGGAGGTATTTTTCATAGGCTTTCATCAGATTTTCATAATAGGGCGGCGGCGTCATGTTTTCGAAAGGCCATTCCAGAGGCAAAAAGCCCGCAAGACGCAAATAAGTCGCCTCCAGTGCCAGAGGATCTTCCCGGCACAGTTGCCAGGCCCGTTCATAGGGCAATACGCGCCCCAGCATGGTGAATTCTTTTTTAAAGGCACTGTAGCCACAGGCTTCCAAGACACTTTCATAGAGTGCCTGGTTGAACCCCACTTCATCCACCCTTTCACGAAGTCGCCGTTCTTTTTCACGGATACGCCAGTCTCCGGCAATGTCCAGAAAGTGTTCCAGCAGCTGCGGATTCTTGAAGGCCTGTGACCGGGCGCATTCTCCACATCGTTGCTGCCAGTCTGAAGGCGCATTGCCGCTGAAAGAGTCGGAAATCTCGGGAAAAATCCAGGTGGCTATCCGGTCGCCTGAAGCCTTGGTCGCCCTGCTGTCATCGTTTTTTTCCACAGCGTGGAGAATCACATTGTTGTAACCGGGATCTTCATGATGACCATGGTGATACCAGTCCCGACCGCGCCGGTGAATCTCCACATCTCCGGTAACCAGCGTTCCATTGAATTCTATCTGTGCATTGATAAAGTCCGGGCCCTTCAGTTTATTCCACCAACCGGGAGAAATGACCCGTATTCTGTGTCCTTCCAGTGTACGCTGCTCTTCAGGCCAGCTCATCTGCATCCAGCAGGCCTGAAGTTCCAGTTCAGGCCGTTCCTGCAAAAAGTGCTCTTCCCGGGCCCGTTGCCTGCATTCACCGTAAAGAGTTGAAAATCCGGCCATTGATTTATTGGGTAGAGTATCTGATTTCTGCTTCATTATTCATCCACAGTTGCAACGCCAGTCCATAATGCATATACAATAGCATGAACTCAGTTGTCAACAAAAAACAAAGGAGCTTTGAAGGTGAACTATACTTATTTCGGTAAAACAGGATTGGAAGTTTCAAAAATATGTCTCGGCACCATGACCTTCGGCAATGAAGCCGATGAGGCCATGTCCTTCGCTCTGATGGATCATGCCGCCTCTTTGGGGATCAATTTTTTTGATTGCGCCCACAACTACAACAAAGGCCTTACGGAAGAAATTGTGGGCCGCTGGCTGAAGCCCCATCGCAATGAATATATTATTGCAACAAAAGTGTATTTCCCCTACGGCGGAGGACGCAATGATCAGGGGCTGTCACGACGGAATATCATCGCTTCGCTGGAACGCTCTCTGAAACGTTTACAGACAGAATATGTGGACATCCTCTATCTGCATCACTGGGATGAGAACTGTTGCCTGGAGTCGTCACTGAGTGCTGTCAATACCCTGATGGAAGCGGGGAAAGTCCACTATCTGGGCATTTCCAATTTTGCGGCCTGGCAGATCGCCACAGCACAGGGTATCTGTTCCCGAAAAGGCTATGAACCGGTCAGCTGTATTCAGCCCATGTACAGTCTGGTGAAACGGCAGGCGGAAGTGGAACTCCTTCCTCTGGCCGCTTATGAAGGAATGGCTGTATTCCCCTATAATGTGATCGGTGCCGGTCTGCTCACTGGAAAATACCTGGAAGGTAAGGAAGGACGTCTTACCGAAACGGAAATGTACAGACAGCGTTATGACAATCCTCAGTATGTGGAAGTGACACGCCGCTTTATTGACTATGCCTCAAAGCATGCTTATTCACCGGCTGCTCTGGCGGCGGCCTGGGTACTTGCCCATCCGACTGTTACAGCACCCATTATCGGAGCCCGGAATCTTGAACAGTTTCAGGATACGCTGGGTTGTCTTGATATCAACCTGAGCGGGGAAGAAAGAGATGCCCTGTCGGCCCTGTCTCCGGAACCTCCCCATGCTACAGATCGTGAACCTCTTGAAGCCATGAAAGCCCGAGGCTGGTAGCAGCCCGCAAAAAAAAGGAAACTGGGATGAATAATTTCAGAGAACAGGTCAGTGGCCTCATCGGTGCCATGGATGCGGTTATTCTGGATAAAACACCTGTCATCAAAACGGCTCTTGCCGCTGTTCTGGCCGGAGGACATGTCCTGCTGGAAGACGTGCCCGGTGTGGCGAAGACCATGCTTGCCCGCACGCTTGCCCTGGCCAGTGGCTGCAACTTCAACCGAATCCAATGCACGCCAGACCTGTTGCCTTCCGATATTACAGGCGTTTCCGTCTTCAATCCGAAGACCCAGGAATTCAACTTCCGCAAAGGTCCGGTCTTTTCGCAAATTCTCGTGGCTGATGAAATCAACAGAGCCACGCCCCGTACACAGGCTGCTTTGCTGGAAGCCATGGCGGAAGGACAGGTTACCATTGATGGTCAGACCTATGTGCTTGAACAACCCTTCATTGTTTTCGCCACCCAGAACCCCGTGGAGCATGAAGGTACTTTTCCATTGCCTGAAGCACAGCTGGATCGCTTCATGATGCGCCTTTCACTGGGATATCCCGGTATTCTGGCTGAAGCGCAACTCTTGGAAAAGACTCGGGTCAACCATCCCATAGAGACGGTGGAACAGGTCTCGTCGCCGAAAATCCTGTTGAAGATGCAGGCCGCCATCAAAGACGTGCATGTTCATGAAAAACTGCGTCATTACATGCTCAGGCTCGTCAGCCGCACAAGAGACTGCACCCATCTGAGCCTGGGAGCCAGTCCCCGAGCATCCATGATGCTTTTCCGGGCCTGTCAGGCTTTTGCCGCCCTTCAGGGTCGCAATTATGTGCTTCCGGATGACGTCAAATATCTGGCCAGGCCTGTTCTGGAGCATCGCCTTCTGCTCAATCCCGAAAGTCGCCTGCGCCGGGTAACGACAGAAGCCGTACTCAACGAACTTCTTCAGGAAATTCCTGTACCCAAAGAGGTCTCCCGTTCCGGGAACAATACATAGTTATTGTGGTAGAATTGTGAATACTTTTGATGATACACTATATATAGGTATTTCAACCTGTTCTTTATGTCTCTGAAAAGCAGCCGGAGGAACAATTATCATGGGGATTATCACTAAATTAGGCATAGGCAAAGCCAAAACCAGAAAAGCAGCCCATCAAGATGTGGAAGAAACTGGCAGTAATCAGGACTTTGAATTTGAACTTTCCCGTGTAGGCCCCTATCAAATTCAATCACCTATAGGCAGTGGGGGTATGGGTACGGTGTACAAAGCACTGGATCCAGCCCGCGACGTGACTGTGGCCATCAAAGTGCTCGATCGCCGTTATGACCTGGACAAGAAAAAAAGCAAACAAGACTATCTGGGTCGCGAAATTTTGATTGCCGCATCCCTCAATCACCCTGCAGTCATCAAGATGGATAAAGAAATCATTATCCAGGAAGACCACGAAGGCAATTTCCGGCGCTGTCTTGTGATGGAGTTTATTGACGGCTACAATCTCAAGCATTTTATCGATAATCGCATCCTGTCCATTCAGGAAATGACGGATATGACCATCCGGCTGGCGGAAGGATTGGATTTCCTGCATCAGAACGGCGTGGTACACCGTGATATCAAACCGGCGAACTTTCTCATTTCCCGTGACAGAAGCCAGATCAAGATCTGTGACTTCGGTCTCTCCAAATCCAGTGCAACCTGGCGTACACGATGGCTTAAAGAAGGAGGCGGCACACGCCTTTACATGTCTCCGGAACAACTGAGAAAAAAGACTCTGGACGCCCGGTCTGATATTTTCTCCTTCGGTATTACGATTTATGAGCTCTTTACGGGCCGACATCCCTGCAATGGCAACACCCCCCGTGAAATTCAGAAACAACTGCTGAGCTCCAGATATAGAATTCCAGCTCCTTCCTCGGTGAATCCTGAAGTTCCCCAGAGGATGGATCGGGTAATTTTGAAAGCTTTACGACGCAAACTCGAAGCGCGCTACCAATCCTGTACGGAAATGCTGCTGGATATCACGCGTGTATCGGGCTCAAGGATCTGATGACCATGGGTAAACGCATTTTCAGCAAAAAGTCAAGATGGGAACCGGGACTTTTCGCCATCATCGTCGGCATAACAGCTGTGCTGGCCATTATTATCGGCGGCCCCTATCTGCTCTCCAAAACGCGGGAAGCCTTTCCTGTATCTGTTACAGTGAATACGGATGGACTGGAAATCCTGCAGACGGCGTATGCCAGTGTTGCACAGGGTTCATATGAAGATGCTCTTGCTCATATCCGCCCTTTGCTGAAGGGACGGGATCCTCTTATCACGCCGCGCGCAATCATGCTTGAAGCGGATATCCTGCACCTTCAGGGACATCCGGATAAAGCACTGGAAAACCTCTCTGTTGCCTGTGATAAATTTACCAACAGCCCGGAGTATCCTTATCTGCAAGCCCGTAAAGCCCGTCAACTCGAAGAAATGGGCAAATTCGCCGAATCCAAAGAAATTTATGAGTCTATCCGCGACCATGCCCCCGCCGAAATCAGAGCTCTGGGCTATCTGGGTCTGGCCCGACTTGAACAACGGGCCGAAAATTTTGTGGCCGCCCGTGACCTTGCCCGGCTCGCCGTGGACGACTCGCCCTGGGGGACTACGGTATGGAATGAGGCGGTGGACATGCTGGGCCCTTTGAATGTTGCCCTCATCTTTTCTCCTCAGGAAACCCCTGAAAGTAAAATTTATACGGTTGAAAAAGGGGACAACTTAAATTCCATCGGTATCAAACTGAATACCACCCAGGGTCTTCTCATGGAAGCCAATTCTATCACTGAACCGGAAAAACTCAGTCTCGGCCAGCGTCTGAAATATACGCCTAAAGATTTTTCCATCGTCATTGAACGCAGTACCTGCTCCCTTTTTCTCATGGACAACAAGGGTATTTTCAAACGCTATAAAACAGGTCTTGGCAAGCCGGGCCATGAAACGAATCTGGGCAAGTACACCATCGGAACAAAGCAAAAAGATCCTGTATGGCATAAACCCGGAGCCGGCCCCATTCCAGCCAATGCGCCTGACAACGAACTGGGCACACGGTGGATGCCTCTGGAGCCCGCCGATGAAGGACTGCCCCGTGATCTGGGTATCCATGGAACCATTGCACCGGATACCATCGGCAGCTTCGCTTCCAAGGGTTGCGCACGAATGCACAATGAAGAGGTTGAAGAACTCTATGATCTCGTCGTGCGCGCCACGCCTGTGGAGATTCTGGAGAGCCTCAACCCCAGTGCCGCCCAGGACCCAGCATCAAGTCCTGATCCAGCCCCAGCCACAAACGAAGATACCAGCTCCGAAGAAGCCGCTGCTTAATTCTCACCCACGCCTTTTCATGATCCCGCTTTTTCTGAAAGCATTCCATGCCTCCTCCCGAAAAAAATATTGCTGTTGTCATGCTTCATGGTCTCTGTGACATGTTTTGCAGCTTTTGTGTCACAGAAAACAGCATGGAATGCATGACGAAGGATCAGTACGCCGAAACGCTCGATCATCTGGGTGAAAGAGGATTCGACAATATTGTCATCGGCGGTGGCGAACCCTTTTGCTGGCCCCATGGTCTTTATCAGGCTGCGAAAATGGCCAAAGACAAAGGCTTTCTTGTTCAGGTGGGTACCAATGGAATCAAAATACCTGTCGACAATGTCTTGCCAGACTGCATTGACCGCTTTGTGCTGCCCCTCGACGGTGTGACTGCGGAAGAACACAACCGAGTCCGTCTTTACCCGGAGGCATCGGGCGGACATTTCCGGATTATCATGGACAGACTCAATCATCTGAAAAAGGCGGAGTATTCCGTAACGGTTTCCACTGTGGTCACCCGTCATACACTGGCCACGCTGAGCGGGATCGGTGACTTTTTGAAAAACTATGTCCACTCCGGCGGAATTCTGCATGCCTGGCATCTTTATTGTTTCATCCCGGAAGGCCGGGGCGGACGTTTGTCAGCCCGGGAGCTGGGCATTTCCTCCCATGAATTTGAAAGCGCCGTCCGTGATGTTCGCAAGCGCAACTACCCCTTCATAATTTTCAAACGGCCCAATATGCGCCACTCCGCCCATGTTGATTTTTTCTGGCGTCAGGAAGGGCGTTTGATTTGCGGAAGCCAATACTGGAATCAGCTGGATAAACTTTCACGCAGCGGTACTCTTTAACCATTTGTAAAAGTGGCAATTTCCTCTGCAAACGGGCATATTTTTTTTGTAAATGGTGTTATTTGAATTGGTGGGGTATCTTTATTACAACATGCCGACACTGGGTGCCTGGTCAGGAGACTTTTCATGAGCGAAGAACTGCACGGAACAATTACGATTGATGAAGAACGGATAATGAAGGCGCTGGAACATGCTGAAGAAGACGCTGTTCAGGTGCGGGAAGTGCTGGCCAAGGCATTGGAGCTCAAAGGCCTCAATGCTGATGAGGCCACCGTGCTGATGCGCATTCAGTCGCCGGAACTTGAAGAAGAACTCTTTGAGACAGCCCGCAAGGTGAAAGATGAAATTTATGGGCGGCGACTGGTTCTTTTCGCTCCCTTGTACGTATCCAACTTGTGCGCCAATGACTGCACCTACTGCGCCTTCCGTGCCGGGAACAAGGCTGTCAAACGCCGGGCTCTCAATTACGAGGAAGTCATAGAAGAAACGCGTATCCTTATCAATCAGGGTCACAAACGTGTTCTGCTCGTTGCAGGCGAATCCTATCCCAAGGAAGGGATAGACTATGTTTTGAAGTGTATTGATACCATCTACAGTGTCAAGTCCGAGTGGGGAGAAGTGCGGCGCATCAATGTGAATCTGGCACCCCTCAGCCTGGATGAGTTCAAGCGTCTGAAAGAAAGACGCATCGGCACTTTCCAACTCTTCCAGGAAACCTACCACCGCGAAACCTACAGCAAGGTTCATATCTCCGGTAAGAAACGTGATTTTGACTGGCGGATCACAGCCATGGACCGTGCCATGCTGGCCGGTATTGATGATGTGGGGATAGGCGTGCTTTTCGGACTTTATGACTGGCGCTTTGATGTGCTCGCTCTTTTGCAGCACAACAACCATCTGGAAGAGCGTTTCGGCGTGGGCTGCCATACCATCTCGGTGCCGCGGATCGAGCCGGCCGTTGGTGCCGAAGTGTCCGAGCATCCTCCTGTACCCGTCAATGACCGTGACTTTAAAAAGCTCATCGCCATCCTGCGCTTGACAGTGCCTTATACGGGTATCATTCTCTCCACCCGCGAAAATCCTGAAATGCGTCGGGAAGCCCTGGCCATGGGCGTATCCCAGATTTCGGCCGGCAGCCGGACCAATCCCGGGGGCTATCATGAAGAAGCCTATGAGATGAGCCAGTTCTCTCTGGGCGATCACCGTTCTCTGGATGAGGTAGTGGAAGATATTGCGCATATGGGCTATATCCCTTCCTTCTGCACAGGCTGTTATCGCCTCGGCCGGACGGGAAAAGACTTCATGGATCTCGCCAAGCCCGGGCTGATCAAGCATTATTGTGAAATCAATGCACTGAGCACCTTCACGGAATTTCTGGAACATTTCGCATCGCCCATTACAAAAGAAGTGGGGGATAAGCTGGTGGACAAGATTGTGAGTGAACAGCCGGCCACGCGAAAAGAACGGGCCAACAATGTGGTTCAGAAAGTTCGTGCAGGGGAACGGGATGTTTATGTATAATAGACCGATATGCTGCTGAATTCTTCGGCTGGCATCTTGTCACTTTGCTGCAACAGATTTCCGGGAGGATCACTCATGAACCGTCATGTTATTTATGGTGTCCATGTTCAGAACCGTGGTGAAAACGCTGTCCGTGTCCAGCAACTGCTGACCGAATACGGCTGCTATGTCAAAACACGTTTGGGACTGCATGAAGTGGACGAAACTTTTTGTGCAACGGGCGGTATTGTCCTGCTGGAAATGTATGGTGATATCGAAAAGTGCGAAGCTCTCCGCGACAAACTCAATTCCCTCGACGGTATTGAAGTGCAGGAGATGATCTTCGAGCACAGCTGATTGTTTCAGCCGCAAAGCCTCTCATGTCCGCCGGGCTTCACTCAACAGTGATGATGTGTACCAGCGATCGGGTAATCTCTTTCACAGCCTCTTCCTGTGAAGAAGCAGAGGGCTGGTCACGCTTGAGAAGACGATACACATCAGGATCTTCTTTCAAGAAGGAGAGAACCGCCTCCGCTTTCACGGCATAATTGATTTTCTGCGCTATGGTACCTGTTGTCTCCACATAATAGCTGTCATTGACCCTGGCACTGACAACACCGATCACTTGACCATCCGCACAGAAGAGGGGACCTCCTGAATTGCCGGGTTGTACAGCCGCATCAATCTGATAATTGTCCTCATCATCATGCATCCCTGTGAGAGCGCTGATGATGCCCATGGTGACTTTGGGAGCAACACCCTGAAGCTCCGGATTGGGAAAGCCCAGAGCAAATACAGTCCTTCCGGGCTGCACCCCTTCAGGGACGCCCAGAGCGACAGGGACGGACTTTACATCCATTTTCAAGAGTGCCAGGTCTTTCTTGGCGTCTTTGCGGATCACCATGGCCACATCCACTTCTTCGCCGCCGTCATAAGCGGCGATGACAATATCGTTATCTTCGATCACATGATAATTGGTAAGGACGTGGCCCTCTTTTGTAATGAAAAAGCCTGACCCCGTTCCTGTGATTTCGAAATCATCATCATCCACATCCCTGCTCTCTTCTTCGTCATCATCATCATCATAGAGATCAAAGTTGAAACGGATAATAAGAATTGCCAGATCACGATCAGTAGTATATTTATTGACAGTCTTGGGTAAATCTTTTACTGTTGTATATTGGTAGGTGCCGCACCAGAAAAGATCTTTTCGGAAGGTTTCGTCATCAGCCATAAAACGGCTTGTGGCATCTATCCAGAAGAAAACATTGCCGTCATAGGTAATTTCATCAAAAAAGCTGTCATAACTCCCTTCCAGGCACAGGCAACCGTCTTCCATGGATTGCAGCACTTGAAAAGGCATATTCCTTTTGGATTTGGACAGCATGATTTTTTCTGCTTCCTCGATGTATTTCTTTTCACGCTGAGATGTTTTGGAAAGAGAAGTGCGTTCACTCGGCCCCCCCTTCTTTGCGGATCTGGAAGACTGAGCACCCGCCTCCAGACAGATTGACACCAGAAGCAACAAAACACACCCGACCAGACACTTGGACTTCAAGCTCATTGTTACACCCTCTTGCATTGTATGGCTTCTTTTGTATTTTCGCAAAAATCACAACCTGATACAAATTTTTTAAATTTGTGGATTCAAATGTTCAGGCTGCGCTGTGAAAAAAACGTATCCTCTTCCTCTATTCTCTCTGTGCCAATGTAATGAAGAGATAATGTGGTTTCGGTTATACTGGACTGTGTTTACCGGCGCCAGATGCGAGAAAGAGAAAGCGCGTGAGGCTGGTACGATACGCTCTTGCCGAAAGGACATATGATGCGAAAAAGATATTATTTTTATTTGGCGGCGATTCTTTGCTTCGGCTGTGCCGCATTACTTGTATGCACTGAGGGCAAGTTCATTTTCGCTTATAAAGAGATCTATATATTTGATAAATCTTACCTGAAGTACTCTTCTGAGTATGCAAAGGGCATGAAAATTTTAAAAAAGCTTAATCGCTTTGGTATCAAGATGAATGGCAAGTGGTTGCCTGAGCTTTTTTCCAATCACAAAAAGAAAGAGAAAGCCTTAAATTATATTCTGCAGGACATTGAAGAAAAAGGCTTTCCAGAGGACGTCAGTGAGACTATCAGCATAATAGCAGCAGTCAGTAATTTGAGTTCCGAACTGGAACGGAGAGAAGAAAAACGGGCGTTTTATCTTCAAGTAGTGGAGCACTTTCCTGAAGATTCTCCTCAGAATCGTTTTGCACAGCGCTTACTGGATGTCATGCCTGAAAGTGAGAGCACCTCCAGTCCAACCCATAGGAGAGGTGAAATTTTACACATGTACTTTCGTGCCATCGTCAGAGAGTTGTTTGTTGTATTATGCGTAATGGGAGGAATAGCTCTTTTGATTGCTGTCCGCCGCCTGAGGTTGGAGCGGGAAAAAGGACTTGCCACAACAGAGGATGAGATTGCAGGCGAAGCCGAAACTTCAAGTTGAATGCTCTCTTGCCACGGCTGAAACAATGAAGTCTTTTTTGCGCAGGTGTTGCACTTGACTTGACAATTCAAGCCCCGAAAAAAGCGTATTCACCGTCTAATCCGCGTATGTAAGGAATTTATATAAAGATCAGAGAAAGCCTTCGTATTAAGATTCCTGTTTTCACAGGAATGACCTGGTCTCAGGGATTGCCCTCAGAATATCCGTGTCCAGCAGTGGTTCTGAAAATCTCAGTAGTGCAAAAAGCCTTCTCTTCTCAGCCGACTCCCAGGCAACAAACTTCAAAGCCTGCTTCAGTCCACTCTTCATGGGAGAGAGCGTTCCGTGTATCAAAGACTTTCAGACTGCGCATGGAACGGGCGGCCTCTGCGGGCGGAAAGCTTTTAAAAGCACGGTGATCCGTAAGCAGCAGAATAAGGTCGGAATCCTGCAGGCATGCTTCCAGAGGCTGTACAGGGTAACGCTCGGGACTTACAAAGGGGTCGCAGAGTCGCAGTTCAACTCCGGATTGCTCCAGAATTTCCACAACTTTGAGGGCCGGGCTTTCGCGCAAGTCATCGACATCGGCTTTATAGGCCAGTCCCAAAATAGCGATGCGGGGCTTGTCAATGGCCGCTGTCATGGCCAGTGCCTTTTCAGCCACTACCCGGGGCATGCTGTCATTACGGCGCCGGGCCTCCTGCATCATGGGCGTGGTTTCGGGGCTTGTCTGTATGAGAAACCAGGGATCCACGGCTATGCAATGGCCGCCCACACCGGGCCCGGGACTGTGGAGATGCACCCGGGGATGATGGTTTGCACAACGGGCCATTTCCCAATAATCAACGCCCAGCGTTTCACAGAGGAGCGCTGTTTCGTTGGCCAGGGCGATATTGACATCTCTGTAGGTATTTTCCATGAGTTTGACCACCTCAGCCGTGGTCGCTGTGGTACTCAGCAACTGACCCTGAACAAAACGTGCGTACAAACTTCGTGCTTTTTCCGTACTCTCAGGATCCATCCCACCGATGACGCGATCGTTTTCAATGAGTTCTTTGAGAATTTTTCCGGGCAGCACCCGTTCAGGACAATAAGCCAGATAGAGATCTTTTCCCAGGGTAAAGCCCGCTTCTTCAAAGAAGGGTTTCAGAAGATCACGGCTGGTTCCCGGCGGGGAGGTGGATTCCAGCAGAATGAGATTTCCCGGGCGCAGATGGGGGAGAAGGGCTTTGGCCGCCTGAAGCACGCAGCTCATATCCGCTTGTCCATTTGAGTCCATGGGCGTGGGCACGGCAATGATAAAGGCATCGGCCGGCACCGGCTCCGTGGCGGCACGCAGCTTTCCGCTTTGCACCACCGCCTGTGCCGCTTCCAACAGTCCCGGCTCTTCTATGTGGATTTCTCCGCGATTGATGATCTCTGCAACACGGCCATTGGAATCGACTCCCACAACTTCAAAACCGTGTGAAGCCAATACGGTAGCCGTTGGCAGCCCGATATAACCCAAGCCCAGGACACAGACTTTATTCATCATTGTATGCCTTGTTCTTCCTGTACAGCCAGATCAAGACAGCGCCAGGGCTTTTCTTGAACAGCTCAGGGATGTTTCAACCTTTAAAAACAAGCGGATTTCCCCCGCCGTTTTGTTTTCATGCCTGCACGGCCTTATAATAACTCCAAACTCCTGAATAAAACAACCGACTTTTATTGTTCGCTTGTAAATATTCTTTTTTCGCTTTATCACCAACCCTAATCTTTCTTCGGAGAATTGCCAACTGTGAACAAAATTGCTGAAATTTTTGCAAAAGCCTCTTCCATACCCGAATATGCCTCCATGTATTGCGCCCGCCTCTCAGAGGTGCTGGCTTCTCTCGACTGGGAAGCCTTCGCACAAGCCACAGAAGCCTTTGACGAAGCGCGCCAGTCCGGACGGTGCATCTATCTCATGGGCAATGGAGGCAGTGCCGCATCCTGCGCCCACATGGTGAATGATCTCGTGGCCGGAGCTTATCTGGAAGACAAGCCCGCTTTCAGAGCCGTATCTCTTGCCGACAACCTCGCCACTCTCACCGCTCTGGGCAATGACAGCGGTTACGACAGTATTTTTGTGCATCAGCTCAAAGTGCTGCTCCGTCCCGGCGATCTGGTACTGGCCATGTCAGTGAGCGGCAACAGCCCCAATATTCTGCGTGCTCTTGAATACGCGAACGCACAAGAAGCCATTACGGTGGGCTTCTGCGGACTCACTGGCGGTGCCATGAAATCCTTGTGCGACATTGTGATCCATGCTGATACGACCCTGGATGAATACGGCCCTGTAGAAGATGTCTTCTCCATTCTGGGCCATATCCTCGCTGGAAATCTGGCCATGAGACAAGGGAAAATGCTCCATCACTAAGGCCCATACAGGCTGTTACAGGACAATCACTCCCGGTGCATGCTTCTATCATCATAGCTGTCTATAATCGCTGTGAAGCGTTGCGCAGCTGTCTGTCCGCATTGCCCGCATCTCTTCTGAAGGAGCACCAAACAGAGATCATCGTCGTTGATGACGGATCCAGCGATGGTGTGGATCAAATGGTGGCGGAGCACTTCCCTCATGTGCATTTCATCGCCCTGGAGCAGAACAGCGGTCCCTCGGGGGCACGCAACAGAGGGGTGGAAAGCGCCAGGGGAAAGCTTCTTATCTTCCTCGATTCCGATGCCGTTGCGGAAGAGCAATGGCTTCCCGCTTTGTTGAATAGGGATGATGGTAAAACGGTGCTCCTGGGACGTATTGTCGATTTCCACAGTGGAAAAGACCAGGACCGTCCCCGCCGTTCCACATTTCTGGGGAAAAGTCTGCCCTGTGCGGCTCATCGGGCCAATGCGGGTTCTTCCTGCAATCTTGCACTGCCTGCAAGCCTCTTCAAACAAATCGGCGGCTTCGACACAACTATTCCCTATTATTTTGAAGACAGTCTCTTGTGTATTGAAGCGCAACGTGCAGGCGCCTCTTTTCAATATGTCGCCGATGCTCCTGTACGTCATGTGGGCAGCGGTATCCGTATGGGCGATGCCATCCGCATGCAGGAACACAACAGTACTTATGCCATGCTCCGGTTATACCGGGACTCCCTCTGGCGCCTGCTGCTTTTCAGTGTCGGCAACGGACTGTGGCTCTTCGCCCGTATCTTTGCTTGGGCGCTCACGGGGCGTTTCAAGGATGTCGTTCTGCTGATTCGGGGATGGGGGAGTGCATACAAACGCTTTCTCAGCCGCTCAGACGGCCAACCATCTCTTTGATTCCGCCCAGAGTCATATCCACCATGGGAATGATCCGGCCTATGCTTTCAATGGTATGAGCGCCATGGGCTCTTTGCCAGTGTTCCTTGGGAATGGGATTGATCCAGCAGATCCGGGGAAAGCGACGGGCCAGCTTGTTCAACCAGGAGATACTGGAGGGGCTGTTGAAGTTTGTATAATTGTTCAGTGCCCCGCCGGGAAGTTCCAGTTCTTCCGGTGCCATGGCCGCATCGCCCACAATAACCACGCGTGTATCGGGCTGTCGGAGAAGCAGTTGTTCCGTTTCCACAGCCCGGGTCCTGTAGAAATCAGACCATAGGGCTTCGTAAATGGTGTTGTGGAAAAATAATGACTGAAGATCTTCAAAACGCTCATGCATCTTGGCGAAAAGGATCCGCGTGATTTCGATAAAAGGCGTCATGGAATAGCCCCCATTATCGATGAGAAGAATCACACTTATCTTGTCGCGGAGATCCCGTTCAAAGACCAGATCGATCTCACCGCCATTTTTCGCTGTCCTGGCAATGGTCTCATCAAGATTCAGACGGGAATAAGGGCCTTCGTTCTTCATGTGTTTCATGGCTTCCAGCGCCTGTCTGAGGTTTTCCTCACGGAGCTGATTCCGGTTGGAATATTCCACATATCGCCTGTCGCCGATGACACGGAGAGCCGAAGAGTTTCGCGAGCGTCCCATGGCACGGACTCCCCGGCTGGCATTGCCACTGTGACCGAAAGGCGAGTTGCCGCCCGTGCCCACCCAGCGGCTGCCTCCGTGATGCTCTTCCATCTGCTGGCGCAGGGTATCCCAGAAACGGCGCATGAGTTCTTCACTGCCATAATGCCAGAAAGCATGGCGGGGCATCCGTCCCGACAGGATTTCATTTTCCAGCCAGCGTCGGAATTGTTCCGTACCGAAGAGCGCTTCGTCTCCCTCTTTCACAGGCGGAATGTCAATATCATAAAAATAAAAAGCGAAGGCCCGTTCAAATGCGTCAGCATGCTCCACACGCTTCACAAAAACAAGTCTCGAAAAAATAAAGAGATCATCCAAAGAGGAGACAATCCCTTTTTCCAGACCCTGATTCAGTTCCAGCAGCTCTCTCAATCCCACGGGCAAATCATAATCCCGGAGAAGATTCAGAAATGGAACAAAGAGGGCTGTATAGCCTTGTGCTTCTGATTCGGAGGAAAAGAATCTCATAAAATCCTGCTATCTGGAGATATTGCGGCGATGTTTCAGAATATCACCGCTCCGCTTCAATAACAGACCGGTGAGAGGCGGAAATTTCGGGTCGGGCATCTTGCCTTTACGTTCAAGAGCACCTATCCAGTCAATGAGCTCACTGGTGGCCGGAGGTTTTTCAAAGCCCCGTTCACGAAGTTCATAAAAAATCTTCAGCGCCGCTTCAATCAGTTCCGCTTTGGTGTGGGGATAGTGGAGAGCGAGGATGGCTCGCATCTCTTCAGGGGAAGGAAAGGCGATATGATGGCAGAAACAACGGCGCAGGAAAGGATCAGACAGTTCTCTCTTGGCATTGGAGGTGATGAAAATAGCGGGGCGGATCTTGGCTTTCACCGTCTCATTCACCTCTCTGATGGTGAACTGACATTCTTCGAGAATATCCAGCAGATTGTCCTGCACATCAGATTCCGTTTTGTCGATCTCATCGAGAAGCAACACCACTTTGCGCTCTGCACGGAAGGCCCGGCCGATGGGACCCCAGATCACATAATCATAGAAAGAATCCACCTGCCGACCGCTCTCTCCTGAACCGAAGCGGGCATCATTGAGCCGCAGAACGGTGTCCTGCACATAACAGGCCTCTTCGCCTTTGATAGTGGATTTGCAGCGCAGCACCTCCACAGGCAGCCCCAGAGCACGGGCCGCTTCCAGAGCCAGTTGTGTTTTGCCCGTACCCGCCTCACCGGTGAGCAGAAGAGGCTTTTCCATGGAAAGAGCGATATTCACAACAGCCTTCAGCTCCGGCTCCAGATGATAGCGGTCTGTACCTTCAAAATATAAGTCACGCATAAATTGTTACTCCCGGACAAGTTGCATTTTTTCCGCAAATATCCTAGCATAGTTCTTCACTCTGGAAATGATCAGGAAAAAGAAATGTCCAATTGGCTCAATTATAACAGCGTTGAAGGCGCTGTCCCACGCCTGGCCGCTGTCATCATAGTCTACGAACACCGGAAGAATCGGCTTTTATTCGTAAAACGAAATCCGGCACTGTCTTTTATGGGCGGGCACCATGCCTTTCCGGGCGGTGGCCTTTCCAAAAGCGATACAGGTCAGCGGGTAATTCATGGTTCTGATAAGACAAGTGATGCTTTTCTGACAGCGGCTGTCCGCGAACTCTTTGAGGAAACGGGACTGCTCCTTACCACAGCAGAGGAGCCTCTGTCCTTTGACAAAGAAGCTTTTCGCCGGAAGACCATTGATGATCCCGCAGTTTTTGAAGCTTTTTTGAAAGAACAGGGTTTATTTATCGATGGCCGCCAATTTTATTCAGCCGGTCGATGGATTACTCCTTCCTTTTCGCCCATCCGTTTCGATACCCATTACTTTTTCTGTGCCCTGCCGGAAGCCTTGCCAGCCACTCCCATGGGCAGCGGAGAAGAAATCGTTGATGTGGAATGGCTCACCCCGGCTGAGGCTCTCGAACGCCGTGGAAGTGATGCCATACAAATATCCACTCCCGTGGTCTTTGTGCTCCAGAGACTCAATGCTTTTCCTTTGGAAGAAGCGCTCCAGCGCCTGCGCCAGACACCCGGCTTCAGCAAGCAGCTTCTCGATTACATTGAACCCTTTCAGGGGATCCATATTGTACCGTTGGAGACAAATACCCTGCCGCCGGCCACACATACCAACTGCGTTCTCATCGGTGAAGAAGCGATTTATATCGTTGATCCCGGTGCGGCCGAAGGAGCAGCGCAAGAGGCCTTTTATACCCATCTGGAAGAAGTATGCCAGAACGTGGGAGGGAGGCCGGCGGGAATTCTTCTGACCCATGATCACCCGGATCATAATGCGGCTGCAGCGGCTCTCTCCAGACGCTACGAGATCCCTGTGTATGCACATAAAGATATCAACTCTTCGGAATTGCCCAGCCAGGAACTGACTGATGGCACAATCCTTGAAATTCCCGGAGCACGTCCCTGGATCATCCGCTGCATCCATACACCGGGCCACCATCCCGGGCATATTTGCTTTCTCGAAGAAACGACGGGCACACTCCTCTGTGGTGACATGATCTCCAATCCCGGCACCATCATGATCGATCCGGACCAGCAGGGAGATATGGGGCTTTATATGGCAAGTCTGGAGCGATTATGCACTTTTCCTGTAAAGCTCACCATACCCGGCCACGGCGAACCGCTCATGAATGGTGAGGGAATCCGTCTTCTGCAAAAAACCTGGGAACATCGAAAAGCCCGGGAAAGAAAAATCAAAAAACTGTGGGATCAGGGCGTACAAACAGAAAAGGAGCTGCTGGCACAGGCCTATGATGACACTCCGCCGGAACTGCACCCTCTGGCATTGCGCCAACTGAAAGCACACCTCATACATCTGCTGGGAAAAGACGCTGTTCCCTTCTGAGAATATACTCAGTTGTCAACCACAATGGAACACAGAGAGCACAGCTGCAACCAAATGATTCTTTCTCTTTTCACCACAGAGGCACAGAGGACACGGAGGACCACCGAGAAATGAGATGACTTTTTAACCACGAAGGAACGAAGGGCACGAAGATTCACGAAGAAAGTTGAGAAAAAGATTTCTTTCTGCTGGAGACTATTGATTGCCGAAGGTCTCTGACCTGTCCCAAAAACAATTTGCGCCCCTCGCAGATCCGTCCGATCCGACTGATCCGACTGATCCGACCGAATCTCAGGAGACCATTGACGCCTTCGAGTATCTTATGTGCCTCACGACATATCCCTGCCGGCATTCCGGTTTTTTTTTGCTTTTTGTTCTCCCAAGAAACAGAATTGCATATTGTGTATTCCGCGGGTAATGCTTTGACCTTGAGTACTTTCCGGCGTAAAGTTGTATGACGTGGGAGCGCCAATGTCCCCATTGGCACACATCGCGGCAAAGACAAAGAGTCGATGTAGAACCTTGGCACGACGTAAAGACTTGGGTGTATAAAGAAAGAGGCAGTCAGAAAAGAGCTGTCATGCCGCATCCAAGACAATATGTTCCTCAAGTCATCATACGCTGTCAGCCAATGTGGAAATTGGCGTTCCCAGGAGTGAATCTC
>LSQX01380777.1_pt2 | contig 29259 bp, 17 predicted proteins | sample 654561 | NCBI WGS metagenome assembly LSQX01 (sample SAMN04489861, study PRJNA283612) | anaerobic digester metagenome | isolation source: 4 biogas reactors fed with cattle manure at either 37C or 55C with and... | place: Denmark: Kongens Lyngby | collected 2014 | reverse complement strand
GAGTTTCACCACGGGTGAACAATGCTGAACCGTGCGCGCGATCAAGCACACCCACCTGTACATCTAATGCACGTACAGTTTTGGTGTCACGACCATCAATACGTGGCTTACCAGACAAGATGTTGTCACGTACAGTGCGGTATTTCAGGTCTTCAAAGAGTTCATTTAAGTCATCTGCGATGCCATCAACGTCTTCTTCTGGAACAAACTGAGCTACAGCTTCAGCTTGAAGTGCGTCTAATGCAGCATAACGGTCTTGCTTAATTGCAATCGTATATGCTTCAGAAATTTTCGCTTCAAATGCTTCTTTTAACTTCGCACGAAGGTCTTCATTTTTCTCTGGTGCAGTCCAAGTCGATTCTGTTGCGCCAGCTGCCGCAGCAAATTCTTTGATCGCTTGAATTGCAATTTGCATTTCGTCATGACCGAAAAGCACCGCGCCTAACATTTGGTCTTCTGAAAGTTCTTTCGCTTCAGATTCAACCATTAATACTGCAGATTCTGTACCTGCAACCACAAGGTCAAGGTCAGATTGCGCCATTTGTTCAAAGTTCGGGTTAAGTACGTATTCGCCGTTGATTAAACCGACACGTGCAGCACCAATTGGGCCACGGAAAGGCGTACCTGCAATTGCAAGTGCAGCAGAAGTACCTAACATGGCTGCAATGTCAGCGTCCATGGTTTTGTCAGAAGACACAACCGTCGCAGTCACTTGAATTTCGTTATAGTAACCTTCTGGGAACAACGGACGAATTGGACGGTCAATCAAACGTGAAATTAAAGTTTCCGCTTCAGACGCACGGCCTTCACGCTTACCATAACCACCTGGGATACGACCCGCAGCATATTGTTTTTCTTGGTAGTTAACAGTCAACGGGAAGAAGTCTTGACCCGCTTTCGCTGTAGGTTGAGCAACCACAGCAACCAATACAGTTACACCACCCATAGTGATCATAACCGTGTTGGCTTGACGCGCAACGCGACCAGTTTCTAGAACAACTTGGTGCTGACCAAATTGGAATTCTTTACGAATAATATTAAACATCGACATATTTTATTTTTTCCTAGTTCTTGTGAACAATTATTCTCGTGGAGACCCCTAAGGTTTGGCATTCACAACACAATATTTTGGTAAATGACAAAGCTTAGAAGCCGACCTCACTCGAATGAAACACGATTTTTAAACACAAAGAAGGAGCGAAACATTCGCCCCTTCCACTGATCTAGCCAAAGCTAGATTTACTTTAGTTTTCAGTAATACAGCATTCAACATGCAATAGTCCGAAAATAAAAGCTTAAATCGAATTAACGACGTAAACCTAAAGCAGCAATCAATGCGCTGTAACGAGTCGCATCTTTGCCTTTAAGGTAGTCAAGTAACTTACGACGTTGGTTAACCATACGGATTAGACCGCGACGGCTGTGGTGGTCGTGTTTGTGCTCTTTGAAGTGACCTTGTAAGTCATTGATTTGAGCAGTTAAAAGCGCTACTTGAACTTCTGGTGAACCAGTGTCGTTTTCAGCACGAGCAAATTTAGCAATGATCTCTGCGCGATCTGCGTTTGTTAAAGCCATTCGATTTCTCCGAGATGCTTAATAAAAAGATTTGATACCGATCAATTGATGAATCAACTGACTGCCGTGCATCACTACAGCAAGGGCATCATTTTAAGGCAAAAACGTGCCGATTGCAAAACAGAACGACTAACAACTGCTTTAATTTTTACTTTAAGCAGTCACGCCAGATTTTTTCTGCCTGCTGTTTTGCATAGATAAAAGTATAAAGTACTGTGCACAAATAAATATACATTTGTATATGTTTGATAATATGTAATATTTTGCCAATAGAATAAAACATAATGTCATTTTTAGCTCACAAAATAAAACAGCCCGAGCGGAGCTCGGGCTGTTTTTGCGCTGTAGTTTCTTGTCTTATTATTCTTATTGTTTTGTTTATTGTCGTTATTTGCGCGTTTTCGCGTCTTATTGTCTGAACATTCCTGTTCTGGGTTTCACGTCCTTGTGTGGTAGATTTTGCCATAATACTAAAGTGAAAGAAGTCGTATTTCTCGTATCTATTTGTAAGCTTTTTCTTACAACAAGTAAGCATTGTCTGTATTTTGCAAGCCAACAAAACTAACAGACATAAAAAAGCCCTGTAGTCTCTCCCAAAACTACAAGGCTTAGCGGCTGTAAGTTTCCTCTTCTCACTCACGTCCTGTCAGTTCGCTGTCTATCGACAATTATCGTTATTATTCTGCGATTATGCTCAAAATCCTTATTGAGCTTTTTGTGTGAAGTCATCTTCTCAAAAACATACTCGAATCTCTATGCGCAAATTTCTCGAATTGATGTAAGCCATTTCGTACAAAAGCACCTATTATTCACTTCCGCTTAATAATTCAGAACCTCATTAATTCTAGCTAACAAACCACTGCTACGACGGGTGCGAATATTCAATGCCTGTTCCAGCGCTTGTGCATCGACCAGCAAACTCACCGCTTTTTTAGCACGGGTAATAGCCGTATAAATCAGTTCCTTGCTGAGCAAGTTTTTAGCCATAGCATCTAGCACCACTGCTGTATGGCTAAATTCCGAACCTTGTGATTTATGAATAGTGAGCGCAAAAGCTGTTTCAATATTTTTAGGTAAGCGTGTTGCAGGCACCCATTTGTCCAGACTTGGAAAATACACTTCAAACTGGCGCTGTGCGTTATGTGCTCGCATAAAGCAAATACCAATATCACCATTCGACAGTCCCAGTTGGTAATCGTTATAGGTCATCATCACAGGTCGGCCGATATACCAATCCCCTTGTTTTTGCTGTTTAGATTGCTGTAAAAGGCGCTGTTCAATCTGCACATTCAGTTGCTTTAAGCCCAAATGACCATGACGAATTGCGGTTAAAATACGGTAATCATCAAACACCTGAATACCCTGCATCACAAAATGCTGAAAGTCTTGCAAATCATTGCCATCAGCCAAGCCCGCATTCAATACTTCCACATAGGACTGATAGCCATACATGAGCTGGTCATAATAGCCATCCAAATCTGTTGCAGACATTGGGCTGTCTTGACTTGGTAGATATTGAAGTTGAACTTCATCGACCTGTATTTGTTCTAAATTGATTTTGCGTAACTGGGTGGCAGCAACCACCTGCTGTTCAAACGCTGCCAAAACCTGCTGTGCAGGATACTCTAGCTGAATGAACTTCGCCATTGCCCCAACTTTTGCCCCTTCAGCAAAACGGCGTGTGGTGACTAAATTGACACGATTTTTTGCTAATTCAGGAACTTGCTGTAAATCTGCCAACACCGTACCAACATCAACTGAAGCTAACTGATTGGCATCTCCCAACAGGATTAAACGTGCCTGTGCAGGAATGGCAGCCAATAACATGTGTGACAAATGCAAATCCAGCATAGAGGCTTCATCGACCACAATCACATCGTAAGGCAAAGGTTGTTTGGCATGAAAACGAGGCTTGCCTGTATTCCCCAAACCGAGTAAACGATGCAAAGTGACAGGTTGTAACTGTTGTAAAGCGTCCACATCAAAGGCTTGTAAGGCTTTGCTATTCAACGCATTTTTTAAGGCTTCCTGCATACGCTGTGCCGCCTTGCCTGTCGGTGCTGCCATGGCAATGCGAATATCTGGCAAAGCTTGATTGAGTACGGCAATAATATGCGCCAAGGTATAGGTTTTCCCTGTTCCTGGCCCACCGGTGATAATACTCAAACTTTGGCTGGCAGCAGTCTGTAAAGCCTGCTGTTGCTGTGGGTCTTGCAATAAGTTGAGCTGTTCAGGTTTTAACTCAAATGAAAGCGGTTGCTGTGCCTGAATTCTTAAAATATCAGTGGCGACTTGCTGTTCTAACTTCCAGTAGCGGTACAAATATAAACGCTGCCCGTCAAATACAAACGGGGCAATTGCAGCTGCTGTGTCCGAGGGCTGTACGGGTAGCGTGATTTGTAAATCATGCAAAGCCGCAACCTGTGCCGCACTTGCAGGAATACAACTATCCCCCTGTTCTATTGCATCAAGGACTTGCTGCATCAAAGATTTACCAGCAGCATCAATCGTTGCAGTGCTAAATGGCGGCTGACAGAGGTAATCCAACCATGCCTGCATGGCAGATTGCGCTGGAATTAAGTGAATATGCTTGTTTTCCACACAGTTATCCTCAAAGTTATCCACAGGATAAGCATTTGTTTTATTAAGTCTAAGAACAGGCTTAGTTTGATTTTTTAAGGTCAAAGTAACCTAATATTTCATCTAGTTGCAGAATAAAATCTGCTTCAGGCTGCCAATGGCATACGCCTTGTCCTACCTCACCATTCATGCCGCGCAAGTACAAATAGCTGGCGCCACCCAAGTGTTGATAAATATCATAACCCTGCATGTTGCTGCCCAAATAACGATGTAAGGCCACCAAGTACAGTCCTGCTTGCAACCAGTAACTAGACTGAGTCATGTTATTTTCAATATGACTCAAGGCATAATCCTGCTGATCTGCACCTAAATAGTTACTTTTATAGTCCGCAATGTGATAGCGCTGACCATCGAAATACACCAAGTCAATCGAACCTGTCAGGTAACGAGCGCTGTTGGCCTCGTTTAAGCCCTGAATAGGCCGCCCTGCATCGTTAAATAATTGTTGAATGGCGGGTAACAATAAGCGTTGGTCTGCCATGGCCAAATAAAATGGAAACTCAGACAAATAACCATCTACAGCCAATGCTGACAGACAAAAGTCTTGATGCAATGGTGTGTGCAAGACCTGCATCAGCCAATCGGTCATCAGCTCAAATACTTCGGCTTCCTGTGCGGTATTCTGCACATCAGCTTGATGAAGTTTGGCAACTAAATCGGCCAATAACACATCAGAGTTAAACTCTTTATCATTATGAAAACGGCGTTTTACTTCATCTGCAATGCGGTCTCGACTGGCCTGAAAATCGATATATTCAAACAGTTTATGTAAAAAACTACCCGCCTGTGTGCCACGCTGAAAATTGGCTTTAATCCATGCGATCGGCTGCGCAAGCTCAATCGCCTCAACAGGTTCTTGATTGATTTCATCTGCTGCCGCTGCTTGCGTCTCAGCCACCACCACCAAGCTATCCCGAGGGCTTGTACTAGGCAGATGCTGTGCCAAACCACTAAAACTGGTTTTTGTGCGTGGGTAAAAACGGCGCACTGGAAAGTCTGCGGCCTCAATCACAACATCTTGTATTTGTTGTAATTCCAATGCCTGAGGTAAATTCAACATAGGCGCTTCCTCAGTACTGAATTGCGCTGCAATTTGCTGAGTCTGTGCGCACACCGATGCTTTTAAACGCCAGACATTTAATCCCTCCGCTTTAGGTGCAGACGGCTTCTTACTTTTGGCATCTTCATTAGGTTTAGGCTGTTTTAACATCGCATAGACCCGATAACTGGCTCGGGTTAATGCAACATACCACAAGCGATTCAGCTCGGCTAAACGACGCTCACGATGCTGCTGCATTGCTGTTGCATCCATGTCTTTATGTTTAATGGCAATGACACGTTGCTCTATGCCTTGCTCTTCCTGCGTTGCAAACACCAAAGCAGACTTATCAGGTTTTGGCGGCTGATCTGCCGACATTAAAAAGACCACTTTAAACTCAAGTCCCTTGGACTGGTGAATGGTCATCAGCTTTACACCTGCCGCGTTCGACAGCTTTCGTTCAACTTCCCAGTCACGTTCCCCAGGCGATTCAACCTGCTGCAAATACCAGTAATACAGCATATAAGCGCCTTGATGACGCTCACTCTGCCGACTAAGCAACTCAGTTAAATGACGTAAATTCACCACATGCCGTTCATTGTCAAAGCTCTGCTTTGCCACCAGATTTTCCCAAACTTTAAATAAGTTCAGGCAGTAACTCCAAGCGGTTAAAAAGCCTTTATTGACCCACATTTCACGAATACAGTCGAAGTCATATATAAACTGACCCAAGCCTTGTTGCTCAAGTTCAATTAACTGTTGCAGGTTATAGCCTAGCAAACGAGTCAGTAAGGCACGCTTTACTTTCGCTTCATCAAAAGGATGTAAAATTGCCGTTAAAATTGCCGCAACATCTTGCGCTAGAAATCCTCTAAAAACACTGCGCTTACTGCTCCGATTTACCCGAATACCAATACGCTCCAACTCATATTGCACTTGATCCAGCAATCTATGACTAGTGGATAAAATCGCAATATCATCGGCCTGTAATGCAAGCTTGTCTGTAGGATGGTCAAAATATAACTGGCCTGAAATCCCCTGATTTAATAAATCACGAATTTTCCAAGCAATTTGAATAGATTCATCTTGATCATGTGCAACGGTGATCCACCGAAGTGGTGCAGGGTTGGCCTGCTGCCGATCGATTAAAGCAGGATGAGGCCGTGAACCCGCAATAACCGGATGATAAGTCACCTGCTCACCAAAATCGGTATGACGTTGGAATAACTCATCCACCACGCTTACCAGTTCTTTGACAGAACGATGATTTTGTCTGAGGGAGTAAATACGTCCCTGTTTTTTCAGTACATCATCACGGGCATTGTTATAGGTCAGCATATCGCCGCCACGAAAACCATAAATTGCCTGTTTGGGATCGCCCACCATGATCATACAGCCCCGTGCATACCATTTTGGATTACGCCAAATTTGCGAGAGCATGTCATCTTGGTCTTGGTTGGTATCCTGAAATTCATCCACCAAAATTAGTGGATAACGTGTATGTACAAATTGTGCAAAACGCTGTCCGCGCTCACCATGTAAAGCTTCTGCCAAAGTGCGAATTTGTTGCGCAAAGGTGGTTTCACCTTTTTGCTGCAACAACTGTGGTAAGCGCTGTTTGACTTGTTGTACCAAATAAAATTTTAAGTTGGTATCCACCAAATCTATCTGGCTTTCAAATTGCAGTTTGGCATCCGCCACCGCTTTAATTTTACGAATTACTGGATGGTCAAAAAAGGCATCCTGCACGTCTTGAGTACACGGTGCTTTGGCTTTATTAAAAATTGCCGATCTTGGCTTACCTTCAGAAGTGAGATACAACCCAAGAACTTCGTTAAACCCATCGCTTAAATGCAGATTAAAATACTGCTCTAACGGATTGTGCTGCAGCATTTCAATCAGTTTGGGCAACGTGACAGTAAATAGTGGATGTAATTTTTTCTTGTCACTGCCCGCGACATAATGGGAAAAATTAAAGCTGTATTGACCATCATAATATTCTTTTAATTCTTCAATTTGAGTGAGATCTATTGTGGCTAAATGCTGCAAGGCGACTTCTAAATCTTGCACTTCCAGTTGTACTTGCTCAATCCCCTGAATTTTTGCAGATGCAAAATTCAAACTTGTACCCACTAAACCCACATATTCAGTTGCCGATTTTAAGCGCCCACATAACAGCATATAGTCCACAACATGCTGAGGTTGTGCCTGAATCCATTCCCGCAACACATCATGTACCAATTGTTCTGTATAAACCGAAGCTTGGTCAGTAATATCGGCACGTTCAATTTTGCCACTTTCAAATGCAAATTCTCGCAACATTTTTTGGCTAAAGCTATCTAAGGTGCCCACAAACAACTCATCTAATTGCGCAATCACCAACTGCAAACGTGAACTGGCATAATCTACTTTTAGATGATGCTCCTGCAGCACATGCTTAAGCAAAGGGTCTTGTTCTTGCTCAATTTTTTTTAAGATTTCTGGCTGAGATAAATCTAAACACGCATCAAAATATTGTTTGGTTTCCTGTAAGCGAGCACGAATTCGACTTTTTAGTTCAGCCGCAGCAGCACGGGTAAATGTTGTGGCAATCACCTGATTCGGCAAATAATCCTTAAGAAAAATTCGCACCATTAAACTGGACAAGGTATAAGTTTTACCTGTACCCGCAGAAGCCTCAATCCAGTGCAAGCCTTTAAATTGCATTTCTTGAATCGGGTCATAGCAAATTGGAAATATGCTGGATGTATTCATGCTGACTCTCCCTGATTCGCAATTTGGCGCTGTTGGGTAATAGGCTGATACAACCGATAGCTATGCTGCTGAAATGCCTGAATCAACAATGGCTCCGTTTCACTGTCTTGAAAAATAAAGGCCCAGTCAGGGTGATTTTTCTCACTTTCATCAATAAAGCCCCCCCAAGCTCCGCCCTGCCAATGTTTTGCAAAGCTGTCCATATTCAAAACCTGTTCGGAGTCTGTTTCATCCCACTCAATTTCAAATTCTTTTTTATTATTCATTTTTAAAACCAAAGCAGCAGGCAACAACACAGGATATTGCTGTGCCTGTGCCCAAAACTCCATCCACATCGCTAAATAATCTTGTGCCTGTGCGGCATTCACCCCAGCAAAATGGATCACATCATCTTTACAGACCACGATCCGTTCCAAGTCCTGCTGCGCAGTATTTTGATATGCTACCCACAACAAATATTCCAACCAAACATGTGCATAGCGCTGTGGCGTTGCCCGTGAAGCGACCACGTTACACCAACGGGTGGTTGTCGTTGCAGGTACCTGAATGCGGATGTGCACTTGCGGAGTCATTTTCCAGACCTGCTGAGTGGTCAAGGTTTCTTGTTCTGCATATTGCATTAAAACATCACGTAAATATTGCTGCTCCTGCACCCCAGTTTTAAAGGTGGCATTCAGGGTTTTGCCTACAGGCAAAGTATCTTGCAATAAACTTTTTGCTTCTTGTGTGCCGTACTTAAGTAAAAAGTCTCGCACAGCGTATTTTTCCAAACCATTTAAAATCAACGGTTCTTGATTGAGCGCAGCTGTATCTGACTTTAGATTATTCACACCAATGGCTTTTAAATAGGCACGGGCAGGGAAACAAACATCTTTAATCCACTGCGTACTGTCTAGCACCACCACATCTTGTGGCAATGATGGATATTCACAAAACCATGCTTCACGCGGTGTAGTACCCTGCTGCATTTGTTTGGCCACCCGATACCACTGGTCTTTAAAGCGGATTTCACGGCTTTCAGCAAAACGCTGTTGATCGAAAGGCTGTAAGCTATGCAAGTGATAAATTGGCAACAACTGTGCTGGAATATCAACACCTTGCTCTTTGATATTTTTAGAAACTTCACCTTCAGGATGTTTCACAATAAAAGCCAGATGCTGTACAAATTCCTGTACCACCACAGAGGGATCACGCACCTCGCCATCGCTCACATCAAAGCCGTTATAGAACAACCAAACACTGTCTTGAGCCAACAAAACACTGTCTAAAAAAGCGCCCTGATCATCATCTAATCGCGAACGATCTCCAAGCTGAGGCTTCAACAACTGCATCAAATCAAAAGGCAATTGCTGATCACGACTAGGAAATACACCATTGTCCAAATTCAACATCACAATCAGTTTATAAGGCAGTGGACGTATCGCACCAATTTGACTAAAAGTAATCGCCCCCGATGGACTGGCTTGCTCGAGTTGTGTTTCAAGCTGCGCTGTTATTTCTTGCAAAATATAGTCTAAGGGTAAACTTAAGTGACGGATGTCATGTCCCGATTGCACATCAAAATAACTGGCCAAAGTCAGCATACGGTCATGCTTTTGCACCAAACCAAAGACCGAGGCTAGTACATCTACACCTGCATCCTGAAACTCACTGACATCTTGCATCAGTTGTTTCAGCCAGAACTCTACTGTTTCTGACTGACCCAATTCATGCTGAATTAACCAATCACGGCGTGCCGCAAAATCTTGATAAATTTGTACAAGTTTAAAGACCAGCTCAAAATCATCGGGCTGTACATCGGCATAACTTAAGGTCTGATTGACCACGCAATGTTCAGGGACGGCTACCCCTAAAGCCAAACGGTCTAAAGCAAATTTGAGGGTAAATCTGTAATCATGATCGCCTGCGCTCAAACTACGGCGCAAATGTTCTGCATCTAAACCTCGCTTAAACCCCGCTTCAGACAATAGCACATGCATGCGTTCAATATGATTTAAGTTCAACGCATAACGCTGCTGCGTGGCGGCCAAACTGAGCCAGTCACTAAACTCTTCAAAACTAAAGCGTCCCTGAACCAAAGTGATCCGCCCAGTGACTGCACGCCAAGCATTGTGAATATCAAGGGAGCTAATCCCTGCAATTTGAATGGGCAAATAGACACTGTCTTGACTGAGTTGATGTGCGAGCCCCGCTTGGCTCTGCTGGCCTTTTTGCTGCCCTTTCTGATATAAATCGCGCTCACTTGGCGGTGCAGCAAAGATACTCCGAATTAAAGACTCTTGTGCTTTCAGTTTCGGACTAAGCACCAAAATATCACTGGCTTGACGGCTATCATCTTGGCCTAGCCATGCAATTAAACGATCTTTTAGAACTTCCAGCTGACGCAAACTCGAATGACAAACATGAATTTCGATGGAATCATCTTCAGGGTCTAAGCAATACGACTGTGCTGCAGGCACTTCTAAATTCAATACATCGGACTGAATTTTGCCCAATAAATGTTGAGGATATTGTTCAGGGAACTCATCCACCCATTCGCCTTCCTCACCACTCGACAAAACCGAAAGCAATGAAAAATGGTCCCGTGCCTGTTTGCCAAATCGTGTCAACAGCGGATGGTGTGATTCACGCATATCGGCATTAAAATGCCCATTATATTTTTCAATATACGCTGCAATGTCCTCATCGCTCACGGTCTTGTTCTGTTTTTCCATCTCACGAACAAAGCGGTCTTTAATACGTGCATCGACCCGTAACTTCCATTTTGGATCGACCATATCGGCCCAGTATTCTTGCGATGGGTTGTAATGCAGAATAAAAATATCCATATACTGCGCTAAACGGCGCATAAAATATAACTGGCTCGGCGGCAAATCCAATACAGTAAAAATCACCAGTTGCTGAGGAAGCTTCTTGATACAAGAATTTGGGTTTTCAGGCGTGCCCAAGGCCTGCCAAAATTGCCGATCAATCTCCTGCATATTTTCAAAATCGGCATGAAAAATATGCGACCACAACCAGCTTTGCCACTGTTCTAATTCTTCGGCCTGCTCCTGCGTAAATGCTGCAAGCGCTAAGGCCGACTGTTTCTCTTCTTCAGTATCAAAGCTTTTAGGGACGTAAATCTGTTGCTTTAAATCCAGATGTTGCTGCTGCCCCCAAATCGACAACCAATTACTTTGACATTGGCAGGTTCCTGCACAGCCTTTTTGGCAAAAGCCACGATAAGCCATGTAGTTACTGAACAAGCGCGACACTTTGTCTGCCACCCAGTACAGCATATTTTGTTTTTTTAGCTGCCGCTCTGAGTCAGACTGTAGTGATGCTGCACTGTCATAAATTCGCTGAATTAAACGGTATAAAGCATGCTCAGTTTCTAATGGATTCTGTTCATATTGAATCCAAGGCTGTAAGTCATAGAACACACGCCACTGCATCACAATACGCGGAATATTCGCCTGCCTTACACGGTCTTTATCTTCCAATACTGCCTGATAAGCTGCCCACTGAAACGCCCGAATACGATGATGAAACTGAGTATTGGCACTAATGCCCTGTTGTTCAGCAATCTTTTCAGTCAGCCACGTTGCTACAGCAACCGAAGGCACAATAAAATGCTGGGTTTTAAGTACCTGTAAGGGATTCAATGTCGGCTGACGTATGCTGTTCAGCATCTTTTCAAGCAAAACTTCTATACGCTGACTTTGTATGACATGAATCGCCATAAATACTTATTCCTTATTTTTTAAAAATGAATAAAATGCTAAATACAACAAAAGAATAAAGATTATTTACTATACTTTCACAACACGCTATGCCACCTTAAAAGCATATTTTCATTCATGACTTGATTCAAAAAATGCTTTGAATAAAGTAGCTTAATGATAGCAAATAGCAAAACATTAGGTGCCATTTTAGAGTTATATATATGATAAAAAGAGATACCGTCCCAGATTCGATTGATCCAAGCTTAGATTTGGAAATGATTCGTGCAGAATGCCTAGAACTGGTCAAAAAACGTGCCTATTTTTCTGCAGGCGCAGCCGTGATTCCAGTCCCTTTTTTAGATGTCGTGATTGACGTTGGCATCTTGTCGCAACTGATTCCAGAAATTAATGCACGCTTTGGATTATCACCTGAGCAAGTTAGTGTTTACGACCCAGAAACCCGAAAAGTGCACTGGAGCGAATTGCGTAAACGTGGCGTTGAATTTTCAGGTTTAGTCGTGGCACGTACCGCAGTGAAAAAATCTCTGAATAATGTTGCAGCCAAGTACATTACCAAACAAGTTACCAAGTTTATTCCACTGGGTGGACAAATGGTGGCAGCAGGTTTGGGTTATTTTATTATGAAAAAAATTGCCGAAACCCATGTTGAAGAAAGCTATAAACTGGCCAAAAGCATTCAGCTCAAACAAGCCAAAGTTGTGAATGCTTAAGCTGCTCCAAAACTAATTTCGACTTCACTTAAACACTCATACGAACATTCACGCCAAGGCAGATTAATCTGCCTTGAGTTGTTTTAAAATGGTTCTTAAAATTTCCAGACGGGCTGCATTTTTGTCATTGCTTGGAATAACGTACCACGGTGCATATTCCGTACTGGTACGTTGCAGCATATCTGCCGCAGCCACCAAATAGTCATCCCAACGACCACGGTTACGCCAGTCTTCATCGGTAATTTTAAAGCGTTTGTGTGCAGTTTCTTGACGCGCCTTAAAACGCTGTTCTTGTTCGTCTTTATCAATCGCCAGCCAAAACTTAATCACCACCGTTTGATGATCATTTAAATCTTTTTCAAAACGGTTAATTTCATCATAGGCACGTTGCCATTCCAACGGACTGATTAAGCCTTCCACCCGCTCGACCAAAACACGCCCATACCAAGAACGATCAAAAATGTTAATTTTCTCTTCGGGCAGAATCTTAGTCCAGAAACGCCATAAATACGGGCGACTGATTTCAAAGGCTTCTGGCGCACTAATGGTATAAATTTCGTATTCGCGTGGATCCAGTTTTTTCACAATGCGTTTAATGGCACCGCCCTTACCTGCGGCATCCATCCCTTCAAATACAATACTGACGTTACGATTATCAAAACGCAGTGCATCTGCCACTTTTTTCGTGAGTTTTTTTAATTCAGCCTTATATTCATCATCTGCCACCGCCTCAGAAACAGGATTCAATAAAACTTCAGGAATTTCTGCAGGCTGCCAAGTAATGCCAGAGCTGGTCGGATGTGTAGGACAATGTTTCAGTGCACGTAAAATATGTTGTGCAAACTGCTGATCACGTACGGTTTCATCTTCACAATCAATCATGATCCAGTCGTCAGTAAAACGCTGACGCAGTTTTTGTAAGCTGTCATATTGCTTTTTATTACGCCAGTCTAAGCCATGTAATTTGTGCCAATGCACTTCGCTCGGCTCCATATCATCCAAGCGTTTTTGCAATGATTTCCATGACAGATCAAACCAAATTTTAATCACATCAACATGGTTATTTTTTAAATCTTCTTCAAAGGCCCGCATTTTCTCAACATAGTTGTCGAACATGGTGTCATCAATTTGCTTAGACACATGCATAGCGGTACTTAACAAGTCGCTGTACCAATTGCCAAACATCACCATCATTTGACCTTCGGCAGGGATAAAACGTGCATAAGGCTGCCACAGTGCCTGTTTAGGATTAAACGGATGCGGTGCATCGGCTTTTACACGTAAATAGCGTGGGTCAACCCATTCTCTTAATTGTTTAACCGACTCACCTTTACCCGCCAACTCAATACCGCTCACCAAAATCAGCAAACTTTTGGCGTTCTTTTCACCTTTGGTATTTTTTAAGGTATATTGTGCTTCAATCAACTCGACTGAAAGTTGTTCTTCTTCCATGAGTTTAAATTCAGTATTTGCTTTTGACATCATCTGCTCTGTTCTTGTGTTATTTCATCAGTATACGAATATCGACTCATTTTTTAACAGTTTTTATCAGGTTTTTGTTTATAAATTCAACACACTGACCCGTTGCTTTCTGAATTGTGTGTAATTTGTCATAGCTCCAAAGTCGAACTCACTTTAAGATTTGCCTATTCAAGACAATAATGAGACATCCTATGTCTAAACTTGCTGCTTTAGATGAGCTGTTAGAACTGTATTATCAATTTAAATATCATAAAAATCCTGTTTTATTTCAACGCTTACAAGATGTGCAAGCATGGCAAAAACAGCGTATGCAGCGTACTCACGCCCAGCAGTTTGCAGAAAAACAGAATGTATTAATGGCAGACTACTTTTCAAACCGTTTATACGGCGGCCCCGATTTTGACGCTTTGGCAGGTCAAATTGCACGACTGCTCAAATATGCACATAAGGCTGAAAAAATCATTCCTGAAAATGCAATTAAAACTGGCACATCTGGTGTGAGTCTAGCCATTCTTGCGGTACAGCTTGATGAGCAAGTCGCAGCGCAGTTGCTACAGGACTACCCTAAAAATATGCCCTTAAATGATGAAATGATGCGGTTGACTTATTTAAAGCTCGATCAAGGCGAAGCTCGCTTAAAACAATTAACCATGCTTGATGAGCTGGGTAAAAATCTAGATAAATACATGCGTTCTTTTGTGGTGTATACCGCATTTAAAATGTGCAAGGGTGCAGCTCAAAAATACAGTTTTCAAATCATGTATGAATTTATGCAAGATGGTTTCTTAGCCATGAAACCCCTCAAATCTGCTGAAAAGTTTGTGAAACAATTTACGGCGACTGAGCGTGAGATTATTGCCAAAGTCCATGCAGGTGACTTACACCCTTTTCAATCGTAGGCATGTTTACTCAGTTGATCTTTAAGCCATCTGTCAGCTCAAGCAGAGGATTGCTTATTCTGTGAAATAGCCAACAATTCCGCGCATGGCTAGCGCACTATTTAATTTTTTCTGTATATTATTCATAACAATTGCATGATGATTACTGTACAAGTGCTTAGAATCTGTCATCATGCATACACTGCAGCCTTAAGCCTTTTTATCTGAGGAGTGACTCCAATGTCGAATGAAAATCAAATGCCTACCGCTACTCCCGAGTCGGCACAACCAACAGACAAAATGAGTCCATTCTTAACAGAGCCTCTACCACAAGGCGCTCCACAAGGTCAGCAACAATCTTTAGAACAAAAATTAACGGACACTTCTGTGACAGGTTCAGTGCCAAAATATAATTTGCCACGTGGTGCCAATACAGGTAATGTCGGCCCGACCACGCACTTTGGTTATCAAACTGTGAGCAGTGAAGATAAAGCTCAAAAAGTCGCAGAAGTCTTCCATTCGGTTGCCAGCAAATACGACATTATGAATGACTTAATGTCATTTGGTATTCACCGTTTATGGAAGCGCTTTGCGATTAACATGTCAGGTGTACGCCGTGGTCAGCGTGTACTGGACATTGCAGGTGGCACAGGCGACTTAGCCAAAGTATTCAGTCGTGAAGTTGGCCCTACAGGTCATGTCGTCCTCTCAGATATTAACGAATCTATGTTAAATGTGGGTCGTGACCGTCTGATTGATGCGGGTTGTACCAATGTCGATTTTGTACTAGCCAATGCCGAAACTTTAGAACCTTTTGAAGACAACAGCTTTGACTTGCTCACGATTTCTTTTGGTTTGCGCAACGTGACAGATAAAGATGCAGCCTTAGCCGCAATGTACCGTGTACTTAAGCCAGGTGGCCGTTTATTAATTCTAGAATTCTCTAAACCTGTCTTTGAGCCATTCTCTAAGCTGTACGACTTATATTCATTCACTGCACTGCCAATCATGGGTAAAATTGTTGCGAACGATTCTGAAAGCTATAAATACTTAGCAGAGTCTATTCGCATGCACCCAGACCAACGCACCTTAAAAGGTATGATGGAACAAGCAGGTTTCCAAAACTGTGACTACCACAACCTCACGGGTGGTATTGTTGCCGTTCACCGTGGTTTTAAACTCTAAGGCGGCGCACAATGTGGTCTATTCTTGCCCTTGGTGCTGTAGAACGACTCATTCACCATGTTATTGATTTGGATGCAATTACCCGCATCCAACTCAATCAACTGCACGGCAAAATGTTACGTGTAGTGCTCGACTCACCACAACTTTCGGTAGATGTGTTTTTTGACGACAATAAAGTCCGTTTAGAACCCACTGCAACAGGTCACACCGAACGTGCGTCTATTTTTGAGCAACGTCCTTTTGATCAGGCCGAAAATATCAGTGCTGCCACAGCGACCCTGCATGTGAAGAATGTGGTGCAATTGCTCAAACTGTTGCTATCAGATGAAGTGGGCAATATTCCACTGCAAGGTGACTATCATCTGTTGCAAGATATTCAGCGTATTATGCAACAGGCCGAACCTGACTTGGCAGCGCATTTAAGCCCTTGGATTGGCCCTGCATTGGCGCATGAAATTGGCAAAATTCAGCTTGCACCGAAACATTTAAAACGCAGCCTGCATAGCCATTTATTTTTTGCTGAAGATGCCTTAAAAGAAGACAGTGGTCTATTTGCCCCACGCTGGCAAATGGATGACTTGCAACAAGACACTCGCATTTTCCAGCAAAACTTAGACCGCGCTGAAGCTAAAATTCAACAGCTACAGGCTCAGCTTGATGCAATGCCAGAAACGGCTTCTGATACTTCAAACTCCACTCAGCCCTAGGGAATAAGTCTTTATGATTCCGCACGTTTCACGTTTACTCGAACTTTGGCGCATTGCCGCGCACTATAGACTCGACACGTTGTTTCCTGCGGAAGAACTACCAGAAAAGGCTCGACATGCGCTGAGTTTGATTCGCATGCACCCTGCGGCATGGTCAAGTAAAGAGCGTAAAAACCCGCTTAAGCTCAAAGAAGCCCTAGAAGAAATGGGGCCACTGGCTATTAAACTTGGTCAGTTGTTGTCTACTCGTCGTGACCTGATTCCGCCTGAAGTTTTACAGCAGTTGGTCTTGCTGCAAGACCGTGTCAAACCTTTTGGTTCTGATGTGGCACAAATGCGGATTCAGCAATCACTCAAGGCAGACATCAACACCCTATTTGCCCGTTTTGATGAGCAGCCTTTAGCAGCGGCATCCATCGCACAAGTACATACAGCGGCTTTGCATGATGGCCGTGAAGTGGTGGTAAAAGTCACCCGCCCCGATATTCGCCAGCAAATTCTGCAAGATTTTGAAATTCTGGAATGGCTAGGTGCTGCACTGGAAAAACGTCTGGAAGCTGCACGTGCCTTGCATTTGTCTGAAATTATTCAGGACTATCGTCAAATTATTCTAAATGAACTGGATTTGACCTTAGAAGCAGACAATACTCGCCGCATGCGCCACTACTTTACAGGCTCAAGCATGATGTACGTGCCTGAAGTCTATATGGACAGTAAAGATGTCATGGTGGCAGAGCGCATTACTGGTGTGCCAATTTCTGACACAGCCACTTTTGACCGTTTGGGCATGGATCGTGCCGATTTGGCTGAAAAAGGCCTGACCATTTTCTTTACCCAAGTGTTCCGTGACAACTTTTTCCATGCCGACATGCACCCAGGCAACGTCTTTGTGGAAACCATTAATCCCAACAATCCGCGTTTTATTGCCCTAGATTGTGCCATTATGGGGGAGTTGTCCAAGCATGACCAAATGACCGTGGCACGTATGCTGCTCGCAGTCATGAACAGCAACTTCATGCAGTTGATTCAAGTAGTACATCAGGCAGGTTGGATTCCACCAGGCACAGATCAAGATGCCTTAGCCCGTGAAATGCGCCGTACTGTCGGGCCAATGGTGTCAAAACCAATGCACGAATTGGACTTTGCCGGCATCCTGATTCAAGTCATGGACATTGCACGCCGATTCCATTTGGAAATTCCACCGCAATTGATGCTGCTACTTAAAACCTTGGTGCATGTTGAGGGCTTAGGCACCGACTTATACCCTGAACTGGACATTTGGAAACTGGCAAAACCAATTTTGACCGACTGGATTAAAGCCAATATGAATCCTGTCAAAAATGTCAAAGAAATTGGTCAGCAAATTCCTGACCTGCTGTTGGGTGCGCAAGACTTGCCAAGCTTAATGATTGACAGCCTCAACGGTCTTAAAAACCAGTCAGCGTGGCATTCTAAACAATTGCATGAATTACAAAGCATGCGCTTGCAAATGGAACATCAGCAAAAACGCAGTTGGATTTTTGGCAGCATCATGGCCATTTTCCTATCCATTGCAATTATTGCACCGTGGTATGTGTCTATTGTGTTGATTGCCTTAGCAAGCTTTTTGGCGGTTTGGCGCGTAGTCAAATAAAGTTACATTGTTTGATCAGCAGATCATCAATATTTAAAATCCTGCTTTAAAAGCAGGATTTTTTATCCTCTAAATATCAGCATCACCACAAACAGCTCTATGACTGATCAGTCACCAAGTGATGCCTCTCGCCATTGCTGCAAAAATCCCCACGCCTACAATTAATGCACATTTGTAGCGTTATAGATTAAGCATGACTCAGATTTTGCATAAACGTGCCCCTGCCCTCAGTATCCGTGCAGGACATTTGGCCCGCCAACTGATTGAACAAGAAGGTTTACACGCCCAACAAGTTGATATTATTCCTGGTGCAGCAGGCGGCCCCAAAGGCATTGGCATACAAGGGCTAGATCAAGCAATTTTTGGTGAGTTTTTTGCCCAAGCCCCTAAACGCCGTACAGTTGTCGGTTCTTCCATTGGCAGTTGGCGCTTTGCCAGTATTTTGGCTTGGGGCGCAAAACAAGGTACTGAGCGTCTGTCCGATTTATACACCAACCTATATTTTCATAAAAAAATGTCACGCCAAGAGGTGGCTGATATTTGTCAGAACATGCTGTTTGAACTGATTCAAGGACAGCAACAGCAATTGATTAACCACCCTGACTATCACCTGACGGTCATTTCAGTCAAAGCTCAGCATATTTTCCAAAGTGACCAAGCCTTACCTTTGCTCGCTTCTGTGGCAGGAATTATTGGTAGCAATGCCATTGCACGCAAACACAACCGCTTGTTTATGCAACGTGTCATCAGCCAACCTGCGCAAGGGCAACAGTTTATGGTTGAGGATGACTTTGTCACCCATTACCAAGCCCTAAATGAACAAAATGTCGCACCGTGGTTACTCGCCTCAGCGTCTATTCCAGGGGTGATGTCTGCAATTCGTGACATCCCTGATGCGCCAGTGGGTAGTTATCGGGATGGTGGCTTGATTGACTACCACTTAGATTTGCCATACCAGAGTCAGGGCATCGTGCTGTATCCACACTTTACTGACAGCATCACTCCAGGCTGGTTCGATAAAATGTTGAAAAACCGCAAGGCCAATCCTGAAAATCAGGCACGTACACTTTTGCTATCACCTTCGGCAGAATATTTGAGCAGCCTGCCTTTAGGCCGTTTGCCAGATCGTAAAGACTTCACTTTAAAAGGTCTAGATCAAGCGCAGCGAATTCGCTTATGGAAACAGTCCGTAGCGGAAAGCCAACGTTTGGGTGATGAATTCTTGGAAATGGTGGAAAAACAAAACTTCCCGCAGTTTATGCAAACGCTTTGACAGCATAAATCTAGCAAGATAATTTAGGTAAATTGTCCTGAATCACGTACACTATAGGGACGATGCAAAATCGTGCGCTTAGAAAATGGCGTCCATACAATTTAAATTAATTTTGGTGAACAACTCATGAATAACTTGCAATGGCTCGATGAAGTAAAATTTAACGAACAAGGATTAGTGCCTGCCATTGCACAACATCATCAAACAGGACGTGTGTTGATGGTGGCATGGATGAACCGTGAAGCATTGGCACTGACTGCTGAAAAAAATCAGGCCGTATATTTTTCACGTTCACGCAATAAATTGTGGCACAAAGGTGAAGAATCTGGACACTTTCAGACTGTGCATGAAATTCGCCTAGACTGCGATGCCGATGTCATCATTCTACAAATTGAACAGCATGGCGGCATTGCCTGCCACACAGGTCGTGAATCTTGTTTCTATCGCAAACTCACAGCCAACGGCTGGGAAATTGTAGATGCACAACTGAAAGACCCAAATCAAATTTACGGTGAACAAGCCGCCAATGCCCACACGCAGGCCATGAGTCAGTCTAAGGCACAAGCTGAGCAAGTTGAAGTTTTGGCCTATTTAGGGCAAATGATGAGCGAGCGTAAAACCGCCAATCCTGACTCTTCTTATGTAGCAAAGCTGTACCACAAAGGCTTGAACAAAATTTTGGAAAAAGTCGGTGAAGAAACCGTAGAAGCGATTATTGCAGCCAAAGACTTCAACACCGAAGCCAATGCCAACAATAAAAATGACCTAATTTATGAAGTGGCCGATTTATGGTTCCACAGCATTGTGATGTTGGGTTATTTCGACATTGAGCCGCAAGTGGTACTGAATGAATTGGCACGTCGTCAAGGCTTATCTGGCTTAGTTGAAAAAGCCAACCGCAGCCACTAACGCTTAATTAAAACCAACGCTGATCTGTGTCTGTCATTATCAAGCCCAGCCCGACCTATGAGCAAGCCACTGCCATAGACAACGCACGTCTGGGTAAATCCTTTAAAGTGATTGCCTATGCAGGCACAGGTAAAACCACGACCTTACAAATGATCAGTGATGCCATGCCTGAGCGGCGTGGCATGTATTTGGCTTTTAACAAAGCCATTGCCTCTGAAGCACAGAGTAAATTTCACCGTCAGGTCGATTGTCGCACTTTCCACTCGCTTGCTTACCGCAGCGTTCCACGTGGAGTCACCGACAAATTACGTCTGCCACGCTTAAGCCCTAGCTTTATTGCCAAAGAGTACCGTTTAGAGCCAATTACCCTTAGACGGATGATGGGCGGACGTTATGAAAAATATGTGCTGATGCCAAGTCGATTAGCAAGCTTGGTCGCAAATGCAGTCAGTTATTTCTGCTCGACCAGTTCACAATACCCTGCCCCACGGCATTTACAAGCACCTAGTTGGTTGCACCCAGACGACATCGACACTTTACAAAAACATCTTTACCCTGCGGTAGAGCGGCGTTGGCTGGAGTCGATTGACCCCAATCATCAGGCTGGTATTGGGCACGATATTTACCTCAAACTTTGGGCTTTGTCTGAACCGAACATTCCTGCCGATTATGTCCTGTTTGATGAAGCGCAAGATGCTGACCCGCTCATGTTGGGTATTTTACTCAAGCAACGCAATACGCAGGTAATTTATGTGGGCGATGCACACCAGCAAATTTACGCATGGCGTGGTGCAGTCAATGCCATGCAACAACTGCCCTTGCCTGAATCACGCCTGACCACATCTTTCCGTTTTGGTGAAGAAATTGCGCTGACGGCCAATGCCATTTTAGGCGGACTGAATGAAACCGTGCCTTTGCTTGGTAATCCGCAACTACACTCAAAAGTAGTGAACAAGCCACACACCAAAATGCGTGATGCAATTTTATGCCGCACCAATGCCCGTGCTATGGAATTGTTACTGGCAGGTTTGGTGCATGGCGATAAAGTCAGTTTACAGGCTGACCATGTGCGTTTAAACCGTTTTGTTGATGCTGCTGCAATGCTAAAACAAGGCAAACGTGTGACTGATGTGCCTGAACTGGCTTGGTTTAACTCATGGCATGATGTCCATGAATATTGCGAAACCAACGATGGCAGTGACATCAAACCCTTGGTAAAACTAGTGGATGATCACGGAACCGACCCACTCAAACGGGCACTGGCTAAAATTACCCCGATTGACCAAGCTGACTATATTATTTCGACAGCACATAAAGCCAAAGGTCTGGAATGGAATCGGGTACATATTGAAGATGACTACCAGTTTAAGCTGAATGACAAAGAACATAAAATTAGTGATGAAGAGTTAAGATTACTGTACGTGGCCTGCACACGTGCTAAAGTAAGTTTAAATATTCATCATATTTACGATTTGGTACAACAACTGAAAATAAAAATGCCGACATCGTTACGCAAAGCGGTGGGGTAACTGCAGCAGGTGCGCTATGAAAATTACATCGGTTCATTTCAGACACATCACCCATTTTGCTGACTTAAAACTTGAACTGAATTATCACGATCTTCCCATCACCCTTATTTTAGGAGACCAAAGTGCGGGGAAGACTTCGCTATTACGCTTTAGTTATCAGGCACTGACTTGGTTTGCTGCACGTTATAAAGATTTACGCACTGCGGGTTTGGTCATGCAAGATCAAGATATTATGCAAACGCGCTTACAAGCAAAAATTGATGTGTGTGTGGAGATTCCAGCAGAAATTGGCAGCCTAGCAGAATCAAGCAACACACAAATTGAAAATACTCAACACTGTGACTGGCAACTCTATAAAACCCTGAACAGCAATGCTGTTGGGGTGAGCAAAGTAGAAACCGCTAAACTGGAAAAAATGGTGCAGCTCTATCAGCATGCTATTCGACATGACCCAATGCAAGGTTTACCGCTGATTGCCTACTACCCTGCGGAACGCTTTGTAAATGAAGTCAATTTACTCAATAAAAATAACCCACTGATTTTACAGCCTGGGCATGCCTACGAAATTGCAGCGATTCCTTTCACCACCTTTAGCCGTTTTTTTGAGTGGTTACGGGAAATTTCTGATATTGAAAATGCCCAAAGTGCGCAATTGCTACACAAGTTGTATCAGCAACAGCAAAGTGAGTTGCCACAGGCACTAAATCAGTCACTATTACATGCTTACTCACAAATGCATGCGCCCAGTTTGCAAGCACTCAAAGATGCCTTACAAATTGTACTGCCTGAAATTGAAGATATTTATCTGCAATATTTGCCAAAGCTACAACTCATGGTGCGTTGTCAGGGCAAAGAATTATTGTATCAACAACTATCGAACAGTCAGCGCAACTGGATTGCATTAGTTGGGGATATTGTACGGCGTTTATGTCTACTCAATCCGAACAGCCTTTATCCGTGTACAGAAGGTGACGGCATTTTATTGATTGATCAGATTGACCATCAACTGGATCAATCACATGCTGCACAAATTTTGATGCGTTTGCATCAAGCTTTCCCACGCTTGCAAATTATTGCCACAGGTAACCGTAGCGAACTTTTAGAACAGGCTGAACGCTTTCAGTGCCTAAAACTGGAACACAAACAATTAAACACTATTCATTGGCAAAGCCTACAGCCACAGTTTGCACAAATTTATGCAGATTTACTGGAAACCAGCGTTTCAGAAGATAACTCGCTACAAGAAATAAAAACTGAAGCACAAATAACCAGTGAAATTTGGCAGCAGATTCAAAACCATTGCAGTCCAGAGCAAAAACAGGAACTGCTACGTCGTTTGCAAAATGAAGACAGCCAAGCAACAACTGATCAGCTACCTGACTCAATCTAAGCTAAAACTCCAGCTTGATGCAGAGCATGACCATTTATTTTGTACAAAATTTAAGGTTAAGCAGAATATTTCAATAAAATTCAGGGCAAGATGCTTCGGGTCTGTACCATCGGGTATATAATGACTTCGCTGTATGCAGAAAAAATTGATGTTGTTTTATTCATGTAATAAAATCAGATTAATTTTAAACTTTTATAGTAAAATCCGATTTTGCTGTAGTTTTTTAAGTTGCGCAATACAACTTTTTTATATTTTGAATCGTGTCTATCGACCTTTTCATACACGGTGAGTGCTGTAAACTAAAATGCAGCAGGTGTGACATCAAATAAGAAAATAGCCTGACTATTTTCTTATTGAACGGATGCATCTAACAGATTTTTAAGCACAGCATTAGCCAAAACCAAGCACAACCCAGTTCGCTGCTTCATACAGCGAAAGATGAGCATATTTTGCTGTCTAAGGTCATGCGGCAAGGCAAAATTGATTTTTGCATAGGCTGTTTCTGACCCATGCTGCAACCAATATGCTGGTCAAAACAATAGACAACGTGTCCACTGGCACGACCAATTGGCTTTCAAGATTGAGTCTTTTGGATGGCATGTTGCTGTCCTGTAATCCTTGAAAGATAAGATTCATCCTTAGGTTTCAAACCTATTCACGACAATGGATATGAGTGTGCTACCGATTATTATATTGTTACCGTTAGTACTAGGCACAACCCTTGTCTCGTGGCTGAAACAGTTTTCGCGCGGGGTAACGGCTTTAGGGGCAATTGGAGTCAGTCTCAGCAGCCTTATTCTGCTACTGACTCAAGCAAAAGCGGTCTTTAATGGCGCAACGATCATTCAAACATGGTCTTGGCTCCCTCAGTTAGGGATTGATTTAAGCTTTCGTCTAGACGCTCTAGGTCTGTTATTTTCTTTGCTAATTACGGGCATCGGTACGCTCATTTTCATCTATGCGTATTATTATTTAAGCCCTCAAAATTCACTCAGTAAGCTGTATGTGCTGCTCATGCTGTTTATGGCTGCCATGCTGGGCATCTCCCTGTCCAATAACCTAATTTTACTGCTGACGTTTTGGGAACTGACCAGTATTTCCTCATTCTTGCTGGTGGGTTACTGGAGCAATTATGAAGCTGCACAACGCGGCTCACGCATGGCACTCACCATTACTGGCATGGGTGGGCTGGCCATGCTCGGTGGTTTCGTGCTGTTAGCACAAATCACAGGCACTTACCAAATTGATCAAATTTTAATGATGACTGAGCAAATTCAGCAGCATCATTTATTTGTACCGACATTATTACTCATTTTATTGGGTGCATTTACCAAAAGTGCGCAATTCCCATTCCATTTCTGGCTTCCGAATGCCATGGCTGCACCGACACCCGTATCGGCCTATCTGCATTCAGCCACAATGGTCAAAGCAGGGATTTTCTTAATTGCACGCCTATTGCCAATTTTTGCTGGGGCAGCGCTGTATCATAATTTGGTCACTTTTATTGGCTTGTTTACCCTATGTATGGCCGCCTTCTTTGCCATTTTCAAAGAAGACTTAAAAGGTTTATTGGCATACTCCACCATCAGCCATTTAGGGCTAATCATGTGTTTGCTCGGCATTGGTTCACCACTGGCAGTGGCAGCAGCAATCTTCCACATCATTAACCATGCCACCTTTAAAGCTGCGCTGTTTATGATTGCGGGAATTATTGACCACGAATCAGGTACCCGCGATTTACGCAAACTCAGTGGTTTGTGGCAATTGCTACCGTTTACCGCCACCTTAACCATGATCACCGCAGCTTCAATGGCAGGTGTACCACTGACCAATGGCTTCTTGTCCAAAGAAATGTTCTTTACCGAACTACTGGCCAATTTGTCAGGCCCTGTCATGCTCATCTCTGCGTTGGTTGCCACACTAGCGGGTATTTTTGCGGTCGCCTATTCTATTCGCCTAGTACATGGCGTGTTCTTTGATGGCCCAATTGGTAAAGATGTACCGAATAAAGATGCACATGAGCCGCCTTTTGGGATGCGTGCACCAGCAACACTCTTGGCGATCTTATGTATTTTAGTCGGTATCTTGCCTGCATTATTGGTCGAACACATAGTCAATAGCACCACACGTGCCAGCACCCAACTGCTCAACTTTGAAGGTGCACATTTAGCCATTTGGCATGGTTTTAATGTACCCCTATTAATGAGTGCGATTGCTCTGCTAGGCGGGATCATCTTCTATTTCTCGCTCGCCAAAGGTGGAAAAATCCGTGAAATTGACCTCGACCCACACTTGGGGCAATTCCAAGGCAAACTGCTGTTTGAATCATTTTTAAAGCACCTGCTACAAGTTTCACGCAAAATCAAACGTAAAACTGAAAATGGTTCACTACAAAGCTATTTGGTGTGGATTATTGTGTTTACCGTGTTTATAGTCGCCACACCTTTGTTGAATCAAGGGTTAAGCACAGGTACACGTGAACTGACCCATGCGCCACTGATTGCTATAGTCTTGTGGTTATTGCTGTTCTCTGCATGTTGGATGATGCTGTGGTTCCACCATGAACGCATCAAGGCTGTCTTAATCAGCGGTGCGGTTGGTTTAGTCGTAACCATGATTTTTGTGGGGCTTTCTGCACCTGATTTGGCACAAACTCAAATCACGGTGGATGTCGTCACCACTGTTTTATTGTTAATGAGCCTATCCCTACTCCCACAATTAACCCCGTATGAGTCAAGCAGTTCACGTCGCTGGCGAGATGCCTTAATTGCGATTGGTGGCGGGATTGGCATTGGCTGGATTGCATGGTTGGTGATGACCCGTGACCATAACTCAATTTCATGGTTCTTCAACCAGCAGTCCATTCCTTTGGGTGGCGGTACCAACGTGGTTAACGTAATTTTGGTCGACTTCCGTGGTTTCGATACCTTTGGTGAAATTACCGTATTGGGCATTGCCGCAATTGGCACACTATGCCTCATGGATGGCATGCGTACACACGGCACCATTATGACCCAAGGCCTGACCTACCGCTTTAACCCATCTCCATTGATGTTGCGTATTACCGCTTCGTGGATTTTACCAATCGCATTGGTGGTGAGTCTGTATATTTTCTTGCGTGGTCACAACTTACCGGGTGGCGGCTTTATTGCAGGTTTAATTACCGCTATGGCTTTAATCATCCAATACATTGCGCTAGGGCAAGATCAAACCGAACAAATGCTAAAAGCCAAATCTGGACGTTTATACGAAATCTGGATTGGCATCGGTTTAAGTGTTGCTGGGCTGACTGGGCTTGCTGCATGGTTCTGGGGACGTCCATTCTTGACCAGTGCACATATTTATGTGAATCCACCGCTGATTGGTGAATTACATCTGGCTTCTGCGGCCTTGTTTGATGTTGGGGTTTATGTGACTGTGGTCGGCGCAGTGATGCTGATGATTTCCGTCTTGGGCGACTCACGTCACTCTGGCATGTCTGGCCCACTTCCAAAGGAGTAATGCAATGATTAGTCTTGAAATTTTAATTGCGTCTGCCATTGGAATGTTAGTCGCGACAGGTATTTATTTAATTTTACGTGCCCGTACCTTTCCTGTGGTACTGGGCTTGGCCATGATTGGCTATGCGGTCAATATCTTCTTATTCAGTATGGGACGTATTCAATTAAATGCGCCTGCTATTTTGACCGAAGCCAGTAAAACCAGTGACCCACTCCCACAAGCTTTGGTTTTAACAGCCATTGTCATTGGTTTTGCTACCACTGCCTTTATTGTGCAATTGGCACTGCGCAGTCGCTATGAAACCGGTAGTGACCATGTCGATGCCAAAGAAGAACACCCGCTGCTAGATCCACGTGAGGATGAGCCATAATGACTGATTTCCTCCAATTTTGGACCCAGCACTCGCCTATTTTTAGCATTCTAATTCCAACCTTTACCGCATTTATTTTAGTGCTGTTGGGTAACCCGGGGTTTGGTTCACTCGCACGTGACTGGCGTCAGCCGTGGCGTCGTGGTATCAGCTATCTTTCGGCTACACTTGGTTTAATCACTGCCATCAGCTACCTGATTCAAGTCAGTAGCGGACAAATTATTATTTATAATTTGAGTGAATGGGCAGCACCGTTTGGCATTATTTTAGTGCTGGATCAATTGTCGGCTTTAATGCTAGTCCTGACGTATGCCCTAGCCTTGCCATTGCTGTGGTTCTCCAGCAAAAAATGGGATGAACGTGGTCGCTATTTCCACACCATGGTGCATTTCCTGCTCATGGGCCTCTGTGGTGCCTTCCTCACAGGTGACTTATTCAACCTGTTCGTTTTCTTTGAAGTGTTATTGCTAGCCTCTTATGTCCTGTTATTACACGGACAAGGTAAAGCACGCTTTCAGCTTGGGATTCACTACGTCACCATCAACCTGCTGGCATCTGCCCTATTCCTGATTGGTTTAGGCATGATTTACGGCAGTGTGGGCAGCCTGAATATGGCTGATGTTGCTCGTCTCATCCCGCTGTTAGATGCCGATGCTCACAAAATTGCCGTTGCAGGTGGGTTACTGTTATTTGTAGTGTTTGGTATTAAAGCCGCCATGTTGCCTGTAGGTTTCTGGTTACCTAAAACCTATGCCGTGGCTACGACCCCTGTAGCAGCTTTGTTCACCATCATGACCAAAGTCGGTGTTTATGCGATTTTACGGGTCAACGGTACTGTATTTGATGATGCGCTCAGCCATAAAATTCTACAAAACTGGCTGCTGCCAATTGGTCTCATTACCTCTCTCTATGGGGTCATTGGCGCCATTGGTGCAGAACGTCTGCGCCGTTTTGTTGGTTTTATGGTGCTGTCTTCAATTGGCACCATTTTGATTGCCATTTCCATGATGAACACGCAGGCTTGGTCTGCCGCACTGTATTATTTGGTACACAGTACGCTCATTGCTGCTGCGTTCTATCTGCTCTGCGGTTGGATTACTTCACAACGTGGACAATTCAAAGATCATTTCACCATCGCACCACAAATGAAACAGCATAAAGTGGTTGCATTAACATACTTTATCATTGCTTTAATGATGGCAGGCTTACCACCGTTTAGCGGCTTTTTGGGTAAAGTCTTTATCTTACAAGCCACGGCCAATGTCCCTTATCAAGGCTGGATTATTGGCATCATTTTATTGGTCAGTTTGCTGAGTATTATTGCCTTTACTCGTGTTGGTTTTATTCTGTTCTGGCGTGCAACCAAACCTGAAGATGACATTCAAGCTGAAGCTTACCATGAGTATCAAGCACTGCCGGCTATTGCACCGCCACGTAATGACCGTGTGATTTACTTTTTATTGGCAGGCTTGATGCTGTATGTAGTATTTGCCAACCCAATTCAGCACTATATGGCCAATACAGCCCAGCAAATCCAGCATAATGCGGCCTATGAAGCGATTATTTTGAAAAAAGACCGTGCGGGTAATGTGATTAGCGTACAGCCTTATGACCCACTTTATTTACCTGAAACCAAATATGGCGGTGAAAGTCTGGATGCTAATGCACACTTAATTCCATACGTGATTCACCCGAACACTTTGGAAGGTGAACATATTTCTGACTATAAACAACGTCAGATTCAACAGCAAAATCGTCAGGAAGCACAGCAACCTAGCGATACTCAACTCAAACCTGCGGAGCCTTAAACATGCAAAAAACGAGACAAAAAACTTCGTTTTGGGACAGGTTGCTCCCCCACCCCTTTGTTTCCGTGTTGGTCGCACTGAGCTGGCTAATGTTGGCGCATAGTATCTCTGCAGGCAATTTGTTGATGGCTTTGGTTTTAGCTTTACT
>LSQX01034133.1_pt2 | contig 29275 bp, 20 predicted proteins | sample 654561 | NCBI WGS metagenome assembly LSQX01 (sample SAMN04489861, study PRJNA283612) | anaerobic digester metagenome | isolation source: 4 biogas reactors fed with cattle manure at either 37C or 55C with and... | place: Denmark: Kongens Lyngby | collected 2014 | reverse complement strand
GCTGGAGCGGACCGGGTACGCCGGTAACCCGGTATGGGGAATCCGGGAGGGAGGGCCGGAAGGAGCAGAACCGGCTCTGGGCTTGCCAGAGGAGGAGATAAGGGCGCTGGGAATTGAGTATGTGGTGGGAGGCGTGCATTGGCCGCTGTATGTGCCGGTCGAGCGGGAGGCAATCATCCGGGACTACCATCGGCAGAACATGTTTCTGGCTACGCACCCCCTGGTAAGCATCATCGCACATCCCTGGTGGTGGATGGGGGCGTGGAAAGACGCGGATGGGGTGTACCGGTCGGCGCCTTGGCTGGATGACTTTGGACATGTGCCGCAGGCCATGCATGAGGAATTCGCCGCTGCCACGCGAGAACACTGGAAAGCCGTGGAGATCAACCTGGAGGGGATGGTTCTTACTGAGGCCTACCCGGAAAGGTTCAAGGAGCAGTACCTGGAGTATCTGGCGTGGCTGCAAGGTGAAGGCGTGGCGTTGTCTATAGGCAGTGATTGTCACGGCAGACATTACAGCACGGAATTCGAGAAGGCTGCAGAGCGACTGGAGAAAGCGGGAATCGAGGAAGGCAAGCTGTGGCGGCTCGCGCCGAGGTAGCGGCAATCGTGAGCCGCACCCCCTGGGTTTGCTCCGCAAACCGGTCCCCCTCTCCTGGCAGGAGAGGGGGAAGGGACAGGGCCTGAACATCCTGTCCAGATTTCCAGAGGAGGACTGGTCCATGACTGAGCCGAGAGCCGTTGTGATTGGCTATGGATTTGCCGGGAGGAGTTTTCATAGCTATCTGATCGGCATCACACCGGGTTTGCGTTTGCAGGGGATAGCCTCACGTAATCCCGAGACGCGGGAGAAGATCGTGGCGGAGCGTGGCTGCCAGGCCTACGAAAGCTTCGAGCAGGTGCTGGAGGATCCCGAAGTAGATCTGGTGGTGCTGGCCACGCCGAACGCGTTGCATACTGACCAGGCTGTGCAGGCGTTGGAAGCCGGGAAGAATGTGGTAACTGATAAGGTCATGGCCTTGACCCTGGCTGATTGCGATCGCATGATCGCTGCTGCCGAGAAGAGCGGCAAGCTGCTGACTGTCTTTCAGAATCGGCGCTGGGACGGGGACTACCTCACCGTACGGCAGCTCATGGCGGAGGGGAAGCTGGGCGAGGTGCGCTCGGTGGAGGTGGCCTGGCAGAGTTTTGGCGCCTGGCGCGGCATTGACGGCTGGCGCGGGCGGAAGGCCATGGGCGGGGGCAAGCTGTATGACCTGGGCGCGCATCTGGTGGATCAGCTCTGTCTGATCTTTCCGCAGCCGATCGAGCGGGTCTATGCCAAGTTGAACCATGACCTGCCAGAGACCGATACCGAGAGCCAGGCGCTGGTGGTGATCGAGTTCGCGGATGGGGGGACGGGGATTGTGGACACCTCCAGCCTGGCGGCGATCCGCAAGCCGCGCTGGTATGTGTGCGGGACCGGGGGGACCTTCCTCAAGCACGGTCTGGACCCGCAGGAGGCAGCAATGATCGCCGGCGATATTGACGCTGCGCGCGAAGACCCGGCGCTGTACGGGTGTCTACACGACGGGAAGACGGAGGCGGCGGTGCCGACACTGGCGGGACGCTGGCGAAGCTACTATGAGAATATCCGTGACGTACTGGTGCAAGGCGCCGAGCCGGCAGTCAAGCTCTCCGAGGTGCGTCGCGCCATCGCCGTAATCGATGCGGCCTTCCGGTCTGCTGAGACCAAGGAAGTAGTCTCCCTGGAAGAGCCTGCCGGGAACTGAGTTGGTCCCCGAGAAGATAGCTCTGTAACCCGATGGCAAAGTGAGGCTCTGGCGAGGGCTGGCGCGGGCGGCTTTGCTCTGCCCTAGTCCCGCAACCTGGCGCCTCGCAAGACGTGTATACCTTCGCACCCGCCCGGTCGTCATCCAGCCACGTCAGCCACCCCCAACCCCCACGACAGGCGAGGAACTCCGCCTTCTCTTCCGGGACTCCAGCGCAGGGGAGACAGGAGAATGCGTGACAGCGGGGAAATGAAGGCCGAGCGCTGAAGCATGCTCTGTGCCTCAGAGGAGGTTGGTTCAGCATGGTCGGAAGGGGTCGAGGTTCAGTCTGGCCGCTGGTTGTGGCGCTGGCCTTCACGGTCGTCATGGCCCAGGCCGCGGAGCCGCCGCGGGTGTTGTTTCTGACTCAGCCCGCCGGGCCGGTGGCCACCGCAGCCGAGCAGATGGCCCGCAACCTGGCCGAGGCCGGTATGCAGACGGCTACGGGCACGCGGCTGGGCACGGAGAGGCCCGAGGCGGTGGTGATCGAAGATGACGCGCTCACGGACGAGACGACCCGGGAGGAACTGCTGGAGTACCTGCGCGGAGGGGGCGCCGTGGTATTGTGGGTCAGAGCTTCCCTGCGGCATTTTGAGCAGGCGAACCAGTTTTTGAGTGAGTTGGGGGCACGTTTGCAGGGGCTACCGCACGCGGAGCGAGAGCTGATGCTGGGGGGAAACCCGGTGACAGAGGGCCTGAGCCTGACTTCACGCCCGGCGCTGTGGGCAGCCCTCAGTGGCCGGGGGGTAGTCCCGCTGGCGTATGCGGGCGAGGCCGTGGTGATGGGGCAGATACGAGTGGGGGCGGGAGGGGTGATCGTGCTGCCGGCGGAGCTGGTCGCCGGAAGTCTGCCGGGGGAGGAGCCGGACGCAGCAGGCCTGACGATGGCCGAGCGGGCAGTCTCCTGGGCGAACCGGGACCTGCCGGGGCGGGCGCTTCCGGCATCGTCTCCGGCCACCGATCAAACCAAACCGCCTCCGGGCGGACGGTATCTGGCCCCCAGGGCGGAGACCACTCTGCCGCTGGAGGAGCGGGATTTTGCCGGCGCAGTGCTCTACGACTGCCTGGCGGGAGACAGCCGCTGGGCGAAGATACAGCCGCTGGTGCAGGAGGCCCTGGAGAAGACGCGACTGCCCGTGAAGGCGTTGCGGGTGACGGAAGAGGGATCGCCGCTGGTGGCCGCGTCGGAAAGCCAGCCGGCCCTGGTGGTGCTGGGTAGCTGGCGGGAATGGAGCGAACCAGAGATCGTGACGCTGCACTACTACGTCCAGGCTGGAGGGCGAGTGTTGGCGCTGGGGCACGCGGGGACAGGGGACCAGGTACGACTGGTGTTCCTGAACGAGGCGCTCCACGCAAACGGGCTGCTGGTGTCCCTGGGCCGGCCAGGAGGCACAGCGACGGTCGTGGAATCACCGGTGTTGCCACCCGGGATGGAGATCGGGAAGCTGCCGCCGGGCCTGAGCGTGCACGGGCCGGGAGCCCAGGCGGTGGTGCGGGTGGAGAAGAATGCGGCTGTGGCTTATGCGGTATGCGGTCAGGGCCGTCTCCTGGCGCTGGATGCGGGGCCGCTGGTGGATAACCCGGCTTATCGCGAGGCACTGCAGAAAGGAATCACATGGCTGCTGAGTCAGGAGAGTTAAGAGACGGCGGGGCAAACGAGTTGACGGTGCATGACTTCCACACTCACACGCTGCTCAGCGACGGCGTGTTGACTCCTATCGAGCTGATCCGGAGGGCAGCGGTAGTGGGGTATGCGGCACTGGGCATCAGTGACCACAGCGGCGCCGGCGGCCTGGAGCGACGGATCGAGGAGGCCGCAGAGGACTGCCGGCTGGCGCGGGAACGCTGGCATTTCCCGGCGTATGCGGGAGTGGAACTGACGCATGTGCCGGCTTCGGCAATTGCTGAACTCGCGGTGCGAGCGAGGCGAGCAGGAGCAGCGTATGTGATCGTCCACGGTGAGACACCAGTGGAACCGACGGAGGCGGGGACGAACCTGGCGGCGGCGAGCTGCCCACAGGTGGACATACTCGCGCATCCTGGAGCGATTACCCTGGCCGAGGCGGCGCTGGCCGCCGAGAATGGCGTGTTCCTGGAAATCACCGCCAAGTCTGGGCACTGCCTGGGCAACGGCGCCGTGGCAGCGGCTGCACGAGAGACCGGCGCCCGGCTACTGCTGGGCAGTGATACGCACCTGCCCGAGCAACTACTCACGCCCGGGTTCGCGGAGAAGGTGCTGCTGGGCGCGGGCCTGAGCCGCGAGGAACTGGAGAGCATCATGCGGGACGGCCCCGCGGAGATGCTGGAACGAATCCGGCACCGGGAGGAGTCATAGTCTCGGAGGCCATCACATGTCACTACAACCGGGAAGCGGAAACGAAGAAGGGCAGGGCGGGGGGATGACAGAGGTACGGCGGGCTGGACTGAAGCTCCGCCGCTGCGAACAGAAGCCGCACGGCCTCCGAGGCAGCAGCCGCTATCTCTGCATGCTGGGCATGCTGCTCCTGCTCGGCGGTTGCGCGAACCAGGGATCGCTGGTGGATCCAGGTAAGCCCACTGGAGTGGTGGACTTCACCGTGCGCATGGCCGGACCGGTTGATGAGACCGCGTACTACTTCCTGGCGCTTGACACCGTGGACGACGGGGGGGCGACCTTTCCGGTTCCCGTCGCCGCTGGCCCCTACTGGGGCAACGGCTGGGGCACGGGCACCATTACCCACTACCTGGAGTACCACATGGGGCAGTACAGGCTGTTCCGCACTCAGCTCAACACGGTGCTTACGGCTCGCAGCGGCGGGTTCCTGAGCATCTCGGGGAGCGCCGCCGGCTCCACGGCCGGGGTGTACCGGCTGACGGTGCTGTCGGTCTCGGGAACTACAGCCACGGTGCGATCAGTGTTCACGCTGGCGGCGACCGGGCAAACCTTTGAAATAACGGATACGCTGGAGTCAAACACCAGTTCGGTGACCACGCTGGTGCCGGGCCTGACCATAAACACCGGGGACCTGGCCGAGGGAGATGCGGCCACTATCGCGGTGCAGCTGTCGCCAGGAGCGGTTCAGGTCGATCCGGCGTATTTCCAGTACACACTGCCGGCGGGGGGTACGGAGCTACACGCGGTGTTTGACCTGGAGTCTTTGGGGACCGACCTGACCAATCTGAGCTTCAACTTCATCACCACAACTCAACTCATCTACGACCCGACCATTACCAACCCACGAGACCATGTCTACGACGGGCTGGGGCCGCTGGGCAATGATGCCATCCGTCGCAACGACCCGCGGCAGTTTTTGAGCTTCAGCAATGACACCTCACTGATCCGAGAGACCGCAGGAGACGTCACGCTGGAAGGGCCGGCAACCCAGCCGCAGAAAAACGCAGTGGATATCGTGGATTGGACACTGTCTATCAGGAGGTTGCGCTAGATGCGCATCGTGCTGCAGCGAGTGAGCCAAGCGAGGGTGACGGTGGACGGGGAGACAACCGGCGAGATCGGCCGGGGGCTGCTGCTGCTGGTGGGCTTGGGGACGGAGGACGGGGAGGAGGAGATCGAGTACTGGGTGCGACGGGTGCCGGAGCTGCGGATCTTCCCCGATGAGCAGGGCAGAATGAACCGATCTGTAATGGAAGTGGGTGGGGGAATCCTGGCGGTGCCAAACTTCACGCTCTATGCGGAAGTCAGTAAGGGTAGAAGGCCTGGATTCGGAGCAGGGGCGAAGCCGGAGCGGGCCGCCGCCCTTTTTGAGCGGTTCACAACGGCCCTGGGAGCACGGGGCGTGCAGGTGGAGGCAGGCAGGTTTGGGGAGCACATGGAGGTGGCGCTGGTCAATGATGGGCCGGTTACGCTGATTCTGGACGACGCTGCCGTCCGGGGCAATCGCGAGTAAACTTGTCAAAACAGGGGTATCTTATAGATGCAGGCGGGGAGGGCACTGCGAAAGTATGAGGAGCAATGCCAAACGCTAACGGCAAAGGAGAGAAGGAGAAACGGAGACAGGCACAGCAGCGAGCACGATACGCCACGGAACTGGCGGCAGCGGGACAGGGAGAGGCCGCCATCCGCGCTTACGAGACCGCTCTGCGCCTGGACGAGAACCAGACGGAGGCCCGCCTGGGACTGGCGGCTGCCTACCAACTGCAGGATCGCCCCCGCGAGGCGCTGCATGCCTATCAGGAAGCACTGCGCCGCGCTCCACGTGACGGGGAGGGACACCTGGGTCTGGCCGATCTGATGGTCAGCCTGGGGCAACCACAGGCGGCGTTGCGACACCTGCTCCAGGCCATTGCCTGCGATGCGAATCGCGCTTATCTTCGATATCGGCTGGGGCAGCTTCACTCGCAGAACGGGGCCTATGGGCGAGCGCGGGAGTACCTGCAACAGGCGGTCGCCCTGGCGCCCTGGGACGGTTTCTACCACTTCAAGCTCGGCGAGGTATGTTTCGCGCTGCGGCAGTATGAGCAGGCCGCCTCTGAGTACGAAGCGGCAGTGGCCTGCAACCGGCTGGATGATCTGTACCAGGTACGGCTGGCAGCCTCGTATACGCGACTGCGACGGCGGAACCAGGCGGCCCGGGCGATGCGGCGGGCAATTGAGCTGGCGCCACATAATCCGGTGTACCGCTGTCTGCTGGGCGACTTGCTGACTCGCCTGGGGCGACAGACGGAAGCGCACGAGCAGTACGTCGTGGCTGGACAGCTCGGGGCGTACGATGAGGAAAGCCTGCGCCGGGCCCGACTGAAGTTTGGGGCAGGACCCGTCGACGAGTCGCAGTTCGCCCGGACCTAGTGCCCAAGAGGTCTTTGTCGCCTGGAAAGGGAATAGATTTCCCTGCTTGCGAGGGTGTCTGGAGAGGGCCGGTCAGGGTTGGAGTGTGCCGGGGATTCCCCGGCTTTTTTCTTGTAGGACGGAGTAAGCTATGCACATCACCCAACTAGTTGTGGGGCCGTTGGGTACCAACTGCTACCTGGTACGTGAGGAGGGCGGGAACAAGCTGCTGATCATAGATCCGGGTGGCGAGCCACAGGCCATCCTGGAAGCGCTGGCGGAGACCGGAGGGACAGTGTCCGGCATAGTGTGTACGCATGGGCACCCGGACCACACGGGAGCGCTGCGGCAAGTGGCGGTGGCGACCGGGGCACCGGTCCATATCCATCCGGCAGACACGGCGATGCTGCGACGTACCTGGCCCGAATTCCTCGTGAACGAAGCGGCGCTGGGACCCGGAATGAAGGTGCGGGAGATCCGCGAGAACGATACCGTGACCGCCGGCAAAATGGCTCTGCGCGTGCTGCATACCCCCGGACACACTCCCGGGGGAATCTGCCTGAGTGCGGAGGAGGTGGCCTTCACCGGAGACACACTGTTTGCCGGGGGCGTGGGGCGCGCCGACCTGGCGGAGGGTGACCCGGCGGCGCTGGAGCAGAGCCTGGCGCGCCTGGCGCGGGAACTGTCGCCGATCACGCTGGTCTATCCCGGCCACGGCGAGGCGACGATCATGACCCAGGAGCTGGCCAGTAATCCGTGGCTGGCGCCGGGAAGCGCGGAGGCGGAGTAGCTGGAGGCGCGTTGGGGCTACGAGCTGTCCGCGGCGCAGAGTCTGAGATCGGGACGTGGGTCAAAAGGCAAGCCCGGGGTAAGGAGCAGGGAGGCAGCGCATGAGTGTACTTCGGCTGGAGCATGGAATTGTGCTCACCATGGAGCCAGGAGCGGCGCCTGTGACCGACGGGGTGGTGGTCATCGAGAGAGAGAAGATTCGTTTCGCCGGGGCGGCGGCTCAGGCTCCAGGTACACCTGACGCCGAGAAGGTGGACTGTACCGGGTGCGTTATCCTGCCGGGGCTAGTCAACTCGCATACTCACGTGGCCATGACGCTACTGCGCGGGTTCGCTGATGATATGCACCTGCAGCCGTGGCTGGAGGAGAAGATCTGGCCGACGGAGATGAAGCTGAAGCCGGAGGACGTGTACTGGGGGGCGCTGCTGGGAATCTGTGAGATGTTGCGCGGCGGCGTCACCTGCTTCAGCGACATGTACCACTTCTTTCGGGAGGGCACAGAGGCAGCGGTGGAAGGTGGGATTCGTGTTTGCCCCTCCGGCGTCTTGCTGGGCTTTCTACCCAATGCTGGCGACCTGCTCGGAGAGGCGCGTGAGTTTGTGGCGGAGATGCAGGGGCAGCCACGGGTGCATCCCATGTTCGGTCCGCACGCGCCGTATACCTGTCCGGACGCCCTGCTGGAGCGGGTAGTGGCACATGCCGCAGAGCTGCAGGCACCCATCCATATCCATGTCTCGGAGACACGCAAGGAAGTGGAAGACAGCCTCAAGGAGTATGGGGAGACGCCGGTGCAGCGGCTGGCGCGGTTGGGGGTGCTGGACCAGCAGGTCTCGGCGGCGCATTGCGTGCATCTGACGCACGAGGACCGGGCCATCCTGGTTGAGAAAGGCACGGGCATCGCGCACTGCGGGGGCAGTAATTTGAAGCTGGCCTCGGGCTTTGCGCCGATACCACAGCTCCTGGCCGAGGGAGCGGTGCTCGGACTGGGCACTGACGGCTGCGCATCGAACAACAACCTGGACATGTTCGAGGAGATGCTCCTGGCAGGGATCGTGAGCAAGTGCGTAACTGGTGACCCCACGGCGGTACCGGCAGAAGCGGCACTGGCCATGGCTACACGCGAGGGCGCACGGAGCCTGGGTCTAGGAGAGAAGATCGGCACCCTGACGGCGGGCAAGCAGGCTGATGTGGCCGTGGTGGACTGCCGCCGGCCACACTTGCAGCCTCTGCATAATGTGGTCTCACACCTGGTCTACAGCGCCCGCGCCGATGATGTGATCATGACCATCGTGGCCGGGGAGATAGTCTACCGGGAGGGGATACTGGGACGGGTGGACGAGGCGGAGGTCATGGCCAAGGCGAGCGAGGCGGCGAGACGGCTGACGAGTTGACCACCTCGCGGGCGAGGCCTAGAAGATGCGCACGCGCAGCCGAAGTTGGGCGGCGTCCTGAATGGCGAGAGCAGTCGCCAGCGCCGAGCGGGCCTGGGCCAGGGTGAAGGGGGGTGGGTCCTGCTGGCAGCAGAGACAGTCCAGAAGGCTCTCCATCATCCGCGTAGCCAGCCACGGCGACACATCCAACGGAAGAGGTATGTGCAGAGGTACAGTGTTGCCCCCCCGTGTCAGCACCAGCGGCAGCTCGTCATCGGGCGCTTCTCGTGCCAGCAGCGTCCCCTCAGAACCTACCAGAGTGACTTCCTGGGTGACCGCGCCATCGGTGACGCGCGTAATCGCAATCTGGCCCAGCGTAGAGTCAGCGTACGTGAGCAGCGCTCCGGCAGAGACGGGTAGACTCTCGCCCAGCACGGTCTGAGCCGATCCCAGGAAGTACTCCAACACGTAGGCTCCCTGGTAGAGGGCAGCCAGGTGCGGGGGATCCTGCGCTGGCGAGTGGTTGCTCATGATCGTGCAGGACCCTAGCCGCAGGGAACCCAGCTCACCTTGGTCCAGGAGATCCTGGGCACGGCGCAGCGCCGGATGGGTTAGCTGATGATGTTGTATGAACAGGGGTTGACCAGTGGCCTCAGCAGTCTGGACCAGCCGGTCAAAGGCCCGCAGGCTGGCGGCGGGTGGCGACTCGAGGATCACCGGCTTGCCCGCCCGCAAGGCTTCTTCCGCTACCTCCGGCGCCAGGGCGGCGGGCAGGGAAAGGTTGACCAGGTCCACGGAGTCGTCGGTGAGCAGCTCGTGGTAGTCAGACACCGTGCGCTTGATCAGCCCCCAGGGACGCTCCAGGGCCTCGCGGGCGGCGTCATCGGGCTCTGCCAGGAACACTGCGGTGACGCGTCGGCTCTCCACGAAGGCGCGCATGTGCAGGGGCGCACGACCGCTGGCGCCGATCTGAGCAACTCGGAGCTTTCCCTGGGAAGTCACAGCAACGCCTCCTTCAGCGTTGGAGAGAGTCCGCCCCTCAGCCTGCCTTCTTCACATAGTTGATGCGCAGGTTGCCGAGCAGCGTCTCCAACTCCTGCTTCTCGGACGTCTCGCAGTGCGGCTCGAGCTGGCGGATGACCGCTTCCAGCGAGTCGATGGCCACGCGGGCCTGAGGCAGGTCTGGTTCCGGCTCGGCCTTTCCGGGCACGACCTGCAAACCCAGGCGCAGCCAGGCCTGCTGGGAGAGAAGGCTGACCATGAAGCGCAGCGTGTCGTAGACTGAAAGGTCGGCCAAAGTCATGGTCGCGGGCTGCTCAGTCCCGGTTGCAGGCGGCTCCTCCTCCTTGGGAGGGATGCGACCGTGGGGAGGAGGTTCCGGCACCTCCTCTTCGATCTCTACAGGTTCCTGCTCGCTTGCGTTTTCGGGCTTCTCGTCAGAGGACATGGTGCTCACCTCAATTCAGGGGGTAACCAGTGCCCGGAGCATATCACCCGGGCGGGCCGCGGTGGCCTCCAGGGCCTCCGCGGCTTGCTCCAGAGGGTAAGTGCGGGTGGGGAGATCGCTCAAGTCCAAACGGCCCTCGGCCAGCAGGTTGACGCCCTCGGCGAGGGTATTGCGCGAGCGGCGCGAGAAGATGAGGGTCAACTCATGGCGGCGCGGGATGGCGGAGTCGAAGCAGACCTCGTCGGGGTGCGGAATTCCGACCACGATCATTTTCCCAGCGGGCCGGACGAGCGGCAGGCCCTGGCCAATGGCGCGGTTGTCGCCGGAACATTCGAACACCAGGTCGCCCTCCAGACCCAGGGCGCGGAGTTCTTCATGGGACTCCACCACCGGACCCAGCCCCAGGTGCTCAGGCCAACTGCGGCGGCCAGCGATGGGCTCGACCACGGCGGCCGAGGAGACACCGTGCATCTGCGCGAGCAGCAATACAAACATGCCGATGGCGCCGGCGCCGAGCAAGACCATGCTGTCCTGCTGCGTAAGTCCCGAGAGGCGCAGGGCGTGAATGGCAACTCCCAGCGGCTCCACCAGCGCGCCCTGGGCAAAGCTAACGCTGTCGGGCAGCGGGAAGACCGCCTCCGCGGGGCAGGTGATGTACTCAGCCAGAGCGCCGTCGCGCTGCGGGAAGCTGGGGAAAATGATGTGGCGGCAGAGATTGGGGTAGCCGCGCTGACACATGTCGCAGTCGTGGCAGGACCAACTGGGCTCCACCGCGACCCGGGTGCCGAGGGCCGGGCTGTTCACGCCAGTCCCGAGCGCGGCGACTTCGCCGGAAAACTCGTGTCCAAGGATCATGGGATGATCCGGAACTATACCGCCACTGGCAAGATTCTGTTCATAGAGACGCAGGTCGGAGGGACAGACAGATACTGTCCGCACGCGGACCAGAACCTCACCCGGGCCGGGCTCCGGCGTGGGAATCTCCTCCACGCGGATTTCACGAGCAGCATATAAACGTGCAGCCAGCATAGCAAATCCCTCCGATAGCGGCACTCAGATTCCCAGATTGGGATCAAGCGAGATACGAGCGGCACGACAATAGTCGAGCCAGGCGCCGGCCTGCTCCAGGGCACGCCGCAGGCGGTGGCATGACTCGCAGGTCCAGCAGTGCCCGGACGCCCCCCGATAGCAGCTCCAAACCAACTCCAAAGGCACTCCCAGCGTTTGTGCCTGGCGTACGATCTCTGCCTTGTCCATCCTGGCCGTGGGCGAGAGCAGGCGGAGACCGGTCAAGGTCGAATGACGCCAGAAAGTCTCCGCGGCCTGCATGAACTCGGGCGAGTTATCCGGAAAGGCTGCGGCCTCCTCAGCGTTGAAGCCACACAGGACGGCCTCCGCGCCCTGGCTCTCGGCGTAGGCCGCGGCGACGTTAACCAGCACGCCGTTACGGTTAGGAACCCAGACCGCTCGCGCAGAGGCCTCGCTTGTCTCTTCAGAGTCCAGGTCCTCAGCAGCAAGCTCCGGCAACTCCCGCGCTGGATCAGTCAGGGCACTGCCCCCCAGCACGCCTAACCAAGGCAACTGCAGTGTCTGGTGAGGACACCCCAGCCACTCGGCCTGGGCGGCCGCCGCGCCAAGCTCCCGTGCAGCGGCACGCTGCCCGTAATCACAGGTCAGGGACAAGACCAGCTCGTGCTCCTCGCGCGCCAGGGCCGCAGCCACGAAGGAATCCAGTCCGCCAGAGAGCAACGCGACACAGCGCATCTCAGTCCTCCCGATAGGTGACCGCGGCGTTGTCGGATTCGTATACTGTGACGGCTGCTACCCGGACCGGCTGATCGGCGGCCAGTCGCTGCAACTCGCGGTACACATACAAGGCGAGGGCCTCGGCAGTGGGATTGCTCCCGCTAAAGACCGACAGGTGGTTCAAACACTGGTGGTCGAGTGGCGCCAGGGCCTGTTCACACAACTGCTTGAGCGTGGAGAAGTCCACCACGAAGTTCACGACGTTCAGCTTCTCGCCTCGGAAAGTCGCGAGGACGCGGTAGTTGTGGCCGTGCAGACGAGCGCAAGGACCTGCATAGTCCTCCAGATGATGCGCTGCTGAGAAAGTGCGCTCGACAGTGAGTTCGAACATGGGCAAGGCACCTCGCCAGAGATTATAGCATAGGGGGTAAGAAGGCGAAAGAACGCCGGGAATGAGCGACGGACGGTTCACGCAGGTCAGAAACTGGTCATGAGACCTGTAAGCTCCACGGTGAGGCGATGGGTGCGGCGGGACCAGGCCAGACCGATCTCGCGATCCTGGAAGAGCCTGGTGCCTACATAAATCTCCTGATCGTCGAATTTCTGGTCCTGGAGCTGGTACCAGGTACCGAGCAGACTCAGACGCCAGCGCGGGCTGAGGTAGTAGTCCCAGGTAGTGTAGGTATACCAGTCACCATCGGTCAGGTCGAGGCTGGAGCTGCCGTAGAGCATCCAACGGTTGCCCTGGAGGTAGCGAGCATCAAGGCTGAGAAGCTGGCCCCAGCCGGTCCGCACCAGGTCGCCACTGAGATGCCGGGCCGCGTAGCTCAGGCTGAGGTCAGCCGAACGACCGAAGGAGTGATCCAAACGCAACTCAGCCCGCAGGGAGTTAGTCTGGTAACCGGGGGTGTACCAGTTGAAGCTATCGCTGACGGAGGGAGTCAGGTAGGTGCGAGCGCCCAAGCGAGCACAGGCCACATCGAAGTAGCTGGACAGGCCAGTGACCAGTTGAGGGTCGCTGGACTCCACTCCGGTTAGTGCGCCCTTCTGTACTCCTAAGGAGCCACCGACGCGGTAGCTTACAGAGCGGCTCAGGCGTCGCGGATCGGTGAGCCATTCCACGCTGGCGCCGTAGGTGTCATCGAAGCCAACAGGCTTCTGATAGTAGGTGCGCAGATCGAGGCTATGACCGGGCAGGCTACGATAGAAGTTGCCATCGAGGAACAGGCTCTGGTGATCGGGGGAGGCCAAGTCCAGGCTGGACTGTGCGCCGTTGCCAAACAGACGCTGGTCGCGCCAGCGTATGCCCCAATCATCATAGGGCAGGCCACTGGCCTGGAGCGTGCCGCTGGTTCCGCCGGTACGGTACTCATGCACCAGACCGAGGGACCATTCGTCGCGAGCGGCGATGTTGCTGGCGGAGGCGCCCTTCTCGATCTGTATGGCGTCGGTGGAAACGTCGCTGGCGGCGACGAACCAGGGAAAGCGGAAGGCCACGCCGCCGGTGGAGTTGAGGCCCACGATCTGATTGTTGGATTCGCCGCTGTAGCCGGGAAGAGCCATGATCCAGATGGGGGGCAGGTTCAGAACGCGTTTGGTCTGGGTATAGAGCGCGGCCTCGCGGAAGACGATCTTCTCATGGCTGAAGACGGTGATCTCGCGGGCCTTGAGCCAGGTGAGACTGGTGGCGCGTTCACGGGTGAAGGCGTCGTCCGGCGGCTTCCAGTCCATGGCCCGTGGTGTCAGGGTGTAGAGGTCAAAGGTCAGACGCTCGACACCCTCGCTGCCAAGCACGCGGGCGGCGCCGCGGCGGGACTGCAGCTCCAAGTAGAAGTCCTCGGCCTGGAGGGTGTGGGTGCCGTCGGTGAGCTGGCCAGGGCCACCGCGCAGGATCATGCGCTGCACGTCGAGCTGCAACGCGTCGGCACCCTCCAGCCGGAGCTTGTCGAAGCGCGCCCAAGCCTTGTCGCGGGCCTCGATCTGGTGCAAGTCATAGGCATAGGCGGTCCAGCCACCGCCGATGCGGACGATGTGGGTCTCGACCAGGCCGGTCTGGCCGGGGGGAAGGAAGTCCACGTAGGCCTGGGTGCGGGAGTCCACGGCGTTGATGCTGACCAGGGCAGTGCCGGGGACGTCACTGACGATCCAGGCGGACACGAACCCGCCCTGAGTGCTGAGGCTGACGGTGGTAGCACGGTCGGAACCGCTGAGGGTCAGGAAGCCCAGGTCGGTATGCAGAACCACGAGTGTGCCGTCGCGGACCGCGCGCCCCTGGGTATCGCGAACCTCGACGCGCAGGCGCGCCCGCGTCTGGTTGTCGGCAGGAATGCTGCGCGGGCTGACGGCCACCCGGATGATGACAGTGCCGAACCGGGAGGTCTGAGCCAGGGCACTGCCGAGGCAAATACAGAGCAGAAGGCCAGTGCCAAGCAAACGGCGGAACAACAGGCTACGCGGCAGGCAGGTGTTCGTCATGAAAACAGAGACCGGCCTCCCCGGGAGAGAGGCCGGCCTCGCTCGATGTGGGGCGTATGGTCAGGACGCGTCAAAAACTGACGCCCACGAAGTTGATAAAGGGACTGACGGCCTGGTTGGTATAGACTGCGGCGATGCGATAGCGGTACTCGCCGGAGACCAGGTTCTGATCGAAGAACTGGGTCATGGAGGCCGTCACCTGACCCTGATCAATATACTGCCAGGGGCCGCCGTTGAAGGACCGCTGGATCTGATAGCCGAAGACCGTAAGGTCGCTGGGCGGTGGCGGCTGCCAGACGAGACGAATGCCATTGCTCTCCACCTGGAGTCGAACGGGAACGGGAGCCAAAACGCCGCCAGGGGCCTTGCTGCTGCTCTTGGTGTTGCTGATCAGCAGCGCCAGCAAGCCGACACCCACGACGTAGGCCAGCCAGCTGTAATCAGAGCGACGGGTGGGGCGGGCGTCGCCGGTCGAGACGGGGGTCAGACCGACAAACACGCCGGCAATCTGCCGAGCCGCATCACGGAGCGCGTCGCGATAGAGCGGGCGATCTGGACCGGTGTATCCGGCGAGAGACGGGGAGGCGCCCACCACCTTGAAGGTGCGCTCGGTCTGTGGCGTGGCGGTGACCTCCCGGGCTTGGGCATCGTAGTTACCTTCCACAGGATAGACCGCGCCGGAGACGATGAGCTTGACCTGCCGCGGATGTTCAGACCACGCAGCGTTCTCGATAGTCGTGAGCACGACGGCCTCCAGGCCCAGGGCCTGGGCGAGTTGAATGGCCGCAGAGGGGGTAGTAACACCGGCCTCCACCTGCACCGGCAGTACCCGGCCTTCGCTGACCGCTCGCCGGATGCTGGGGTTGTTGGGCTCAAACTCCAAGGCGGCCAGCCCCTTGACGCTGGCAATGGCCAGGACCAGCTCGCCCGTCAACATCTTGCTCAGGTAGTCCAGGCCAGAACCGGTCTGGTCCACGGCCGGCATGACGAGGAAGTGGCGCACGTCTTCCGGGTAGATCTCGGCGGCTGCCGGAGGCACAGCCCACACGGGCATGAGAGTAGCTGCCACGGCGAGAGTGAGCAGCCACGCCAGCCTGCGCCATGTCTTGCTTCTTCTGATCTGTGTCATTTGGTCCCTAGCCCTCCCTTGGGCTCGCGCGGAACACTCCGGATCTGGATCCGGAAGTGGGCCGCCTGCCTAGCGGCGTACTTCGAACGTTGTGATGATGCTGCTGGCTTCTCCGGACTGGGCACGGGCGGCAAGCTCGCAGAGATAGCGTCCAGAGGGCGCCCTGCTGCCGCTATCCGAACGCCCATCCCAAACCAGGGTATGAGTGCCCGAGGCGGTTACCGGGCCGGCGCTGAGGCGCTTGATCACCACGCCGGCCAGGTTGCGGATTTGCAGGTCCACGGTGGCCGGGGCGCTGAGCACATAGGTGACGGCCACGCCGCCGCTGGCCGTGGCCTGGGCCTGCACGCCGCTGATCATCGGGGTCAGCCCGGACTTAGGGCTGACGGTGATCTTGAACATGCGCGTGCCGGCGGCAGGCATATCGAACTGATAGCGCGCGGTGGTCCGCATATAGCAGCGCGCCCCGGTGGCCACGTCTTCAAGCACCGGCACCAGGTCGCTGGGCATGGTGGACAGGTCGGGCCAAGACAGAGTGAGGCCAGTCTGTGGTTGTTGGCAGGTGACCTGGAGGCGCCAAGTCTTCTCACTGCGGTCGGCAGCCTTGACATCCACCACGCAACCGGGGGTGTTCTGCGGTGACACAAAGGTCACGTTCGCGGCGGCGGTCAGGGGCATGGGCGGAGCCACGATGTCGTGGCGGTCCAGACCATCCTGGGCCGTTGTGGCGAGGCCGAGTGTGCGCGGCGCGTTGAGGCCGGGACCACTGACCACCAGCTCTGTCCGCCAACCGTCCGCCGCGGGACTCACGACCTGATGCGGCGCCGAGGCCACCGATACGGAGAGAGGCGGCGGGATAACGAGGGTGAGAGGTTGGTAGGTCAGCAGCCAATAACCCGCATAGGGGTCCATGACAAGGTTGCTGACATTCGTCTCCCACGTGTAGTTCTGGGTGTCAGGATCATACGCGAACAGGGTGGCTTGCAGCAGCCCTTGACTGATGGCTTCGGCAATGCCGATCTGTCCGCTGGTAGGGGTAATGACCTGCAGCGAGTCAAATCGCACCGGCAGAGTGAAGGGATCGCCGATCTGGTTCCAGCCCCGGGGAAGCTCCACATTCACGGAGGCGTCGCTCGGCAAGGGAGTAGCGTCGCCGGGCAGGACAATGGTGTTGGAGGCGCGGTTCAGCACCCAGTAACCTATTCCAGGAGAGATGTTGGTTACAAAGGGGTGCGGGAACCAGCGATACACCAGGGCGGCAGGATCCCAGCGGACCAACGAGCCGTTCTGACCGGGCTGGAGCCCGCCCAGGCTCTCGAAGACATGCTCGGCATCGGTGTTGATGAAGTTGTAGGGCAAGGAGATCATGTCGAGGCCATTGCTGGTAGCTCGCGGTATCAGGACCGGAATGGCCGGGATCTGAAGCTTGCGGTTCACGGGTCGGCCACGGGGCCCGCTAAGACCGATAGTGACGATTCCCGGACGGGCATTGACAGGATCCAGAGTCCAGGTGCCACCGGCCAGGAGATTCCGCGGGAGGGTGCCCAGACTCAGGGTGCGTGACTGGTCGGCAGGGCTCAGGACCAAGCCGTCTGGAGGGTTGATCGAGGCAGTGGCGCTCTGAATGGTCTCGCTGCCGAAGTTGTCAGCATACACGGAGACAGGGAAGGGGGAGCGGCCCAGCGGATCGGTCAGAGAAGGCAGGCCGCTGGCTGATGTCTGTGCGATGAGCTGCAGCGGGCCGTAGGCCATGGTGGCGAAGGGCTTCATGTAATCGGCCTGGGCGGCGCCGAACCCGATGTAAGTGACGTAACGTCGCGAAATGCTGGGCGGCAGCTCGCGCTCGTTCCACTTGACGGCCGCACCCCAGTTCTCGCCAAGGAGCGAGATGCTATTGTTGGGCCGGAAGTTCATGCCGGACCCGCCGATATGGTTCCAGAGACCGAACTCGAGGGCATCTGGCGCTCCAGCACTGGAATTGGCCATACCTGAGTCGTGAACCTCAGGGTTATCCAGAACCCCCTTCACGGAGACCAAGGGGTTGTTGGGGTCGTCGTAGGAAGTCCAACTGGCCGGTAAGGTGGCAGAGGGCTGGAGGGGATCGGGGAAGACACGCTCAGTATCGGCCACGAGACCTGTGGAAAGGAAGATCGGCGCTCCATCGAGAGTGCCAGTGCCGCCAAAGCCGGCATCAAAGGCCAGGCGCAAGCCCACCTTGTGGGAATTGAGATCGGTATTCGTGATGACGATCTCAATCATCAACACGTCGCCGACTAACTGAAAGTTGTGGTAAGCCTCAATCGAGCCCTTCGTGAGGTCTTTCCCGTCCAGAGGCACGAGGGCGGTGCCGGTGGCCCCACGGGTAGTCTCGGCGAGGGGGACAGGCCAGTAGTTGGGGACTGCGGCGGCGCTGGAGCTCGCAGCAGTGTTCGTCATGACGCTAAAGAGGTCAACGAGCACTCCATCGGTGGTTGCCTCATCGGCGGTCTGATCAATGGAGAACTGAATTGCTCCGGTATAGGCCAGGAAACCGTTGGTCCCGGTGTAGGCGCGTCCGACGAGGACCTTGTTCTCATCGCCGCTGCGGGTAGGATCGCCGCCCACGGGCGCAGTGGGGCCGGTAGAAAGCTGGAAGCGGCCTGTGGGACGCGCCCAGTAGGTGAGAGTGGTTTCTCCCAGGGTGACCACAGTGGGCCGGCCAATGGAGAACTTGGTGAGGCCGCCAGGATGCACGACCTCTATGAGTTCCTGCCCCTGAGCCCAGGCGGATTCGGCGACCAGCGCGAGCATAAGGATCACGCAGCAGGCGCCTAGGCCCGCTGCGCTCAGTAGCTTCTTGTAGTGACTGCAACCATGCACTTGACGGTCTCTCCTCTCCCCGGGCCTCAGGGATTGACTTCAAAGGGGCGGATGGCCTGGACAGTCTGGCCGTTCTCCGCGCGGGCAATGATGCTGACCAGATAGCGACCACCGGGTACGCGGCTGCCGCGTTCGTTGCGCCCGTTCCAGACCAGGAGCTCGACGGCCCCGCCCTGGGTGGTGCCCGCGGCGAGGCGCTTGATTAGCACACCGGAGAGGTTGCGAATCTCCGCAGTTACCTCTGCCGGCGCGGAGAGAGCATAGGTGAAGGCCATGCCCCCGCTGGGTGCGGCTTGTGCGCTGAGGGAATTGATGGCCAGGCTGCCGAGGCTCCCTGCAGGCGCAGCGATCAGGCGCAAGTGGCGAAGACTGCCGGCGGGCCCGCTGGTAAAGGAATAGCCCGTGGAGGTGCGCATGAACACCTCGCGCCCGTTGTCCAGGTCCTGCAGCAAGAGGCTTACACCCGTCGGGACCACGGAATTCAGTTCGGGCCAGCGGACGACTACCTCGGAACCGGGCTCGTTGCAGGCGATCTGGAAGTTCCAGGTCTGTCTGCTGCCGGCGGGCTTGATGATCTGCGCGTAATTTCCGGAGCGGTCACCCCAGTCACTCTGCACCAGGCAGGCGCTGAGCCGAGAATCCGCCGAGGGTGGCGCCAGGACAGCACCCCGGGTGTTGTACCCGTCAGAGGCGTTGGGGCTTTGTCCGATGTAGTTGCAGGAGGCCTCCGCTCCACCGGCGGTCACGGTGAGCTGCACGCGCCAGGCGTCCGGGTCGGCGAGCAATGGGCGGGGGGCGGGCGCGGCCGCGGTGGCAACCGACGGCGGGTAGATAAGCAGCGTGGTGTCTTTCCAGACGTGAATCCAGTAGCCTTTGAAGGGTTCCAGGGTGGCTGAATAAGGATCGCTGGGGAAGGTGTAGCTGCCACTGGTTCCGGAGCTGGCGAAAGCGAATAGCACGCCGCTGGTCACCCCGGAAGCCACGGCTTCCGCCAAGTTCTGTCGCACACCGTTAGTCACGAGTTGTACGCTGCCCCAGTCAACCGGGCTGGTGAAGGGACAGCCGATCATGTTCCAGCCAGTGGGGTAGCGGTACCCGACGGAGAGCCGGATGGGGTAAGGCTCGGTGCCGGTCAAGGGGGTGCCGGTGAGGTTCAGCGTCGCCTGGTTGGAGAGGCGAACGAAATACCCCAGACCCGCAGGAGGAGCGGTTACCACCGGGTTGGGGGGCACCGCATCCGGGGGCTCGAAAGACCCGTAGGCGTCGGGATAGATGTGGTACTGGCTGTCCCCGGGCCACCAGCGGGCCATCTGGACTGTGCCTCCCGCGCCAAAGACCGTCGCGGGCGTGGGCACACTGCCGGCGGCGTAGGTATAGGGCAGCGAGAGCAGATGCAGACCGGCGTCCAGCGAGGGGAGCGCCACGCGGAAGTTGATCACGGCGGTGGTGGCCGCATTGCCGGCGACGTCAGAGACGTCAATCGTGAGTTGATGACTGGCGAGTGCCAGAGGTGTCGTGACCTGGTAGCTCAGCAGACCGGTGGCCGGGTTGAAGCTAAAGCCGGTCTGGGGCATACCGTCAATCTTCACAACCAAGCTGGAAGCGTCCACGCCCATGCCTGCATCGGTGATCCTGGCCCGTATCAACGGCAGGCGCGTGCTGATGGTGCTGCTGTTGAGCGGATAGAACACGGTGATCAGCGGGGGCTGGGTATCCAGGCCGACACGCAGGTTTAGCCGCCCGTACCCAAAGGTGTTATTGGGCGAGGAGGCCGCGTCCGGCAGTGGGACCGCCAGGGCCTTCAGCGTGCGCTTGATGTCTTCTGCGGTGCGGTTGGAGTCCTCTGAGTAGAGCAGCGCCACGGCACCGGCGATGTGTGCGGCCCCACACGCGCTGGAGATCCAGCCGGGGGGGCGGACACCGAACACGGAAGTGCTGACGGCATCAGGCCCAACCATGTCCGGCTTCATCAGTCCGGTGATGGTGGGCCCCCGACTGATGATGGCCTCGGCGGTGTCGGTAAACACAGCGGCGGAACCGATGGTGAACGCATGGGGAGACATGGCGGGGGAGGGCAGCGCCCCAACAGCCATCGCGATGGAGCCAGGCAGGTCCACGTAGGGCGTATAAAGCTGGAACTTGTCGACGTGAGTCGCATCAATGTTGATGGCTTTGATGCGCAACTCGTATACGCCGGAGGCGGGGACCTGCGCGTTGAGTATCTCGATGGGCGGCGTGTGGCCGTTCTGCGTCACCGAGGACTGCGCGATCAGGGTGGCGGTAGCGCCGCTGCCGCTGTACAGGGCGAGATCATAGTCCTGTGCAGTGACCCCGCCAGGACTACTCTCATACCACGAAAGCATGACCATAAATCGGCCACCGGGCAGACTTATGCCAATCCCGCTGCCACCGGCAAAGTCCAGGAAACCGTCAGCGTTGGCGTCTATCCAGGATCCCTGCCAGTGCCGCTGCGCGTAGTCGCCGATGGCCTGGATCCAGAAGACGCCGGCGTTGGCGGCGGTAGCGAGAGCCTGGCATACGACGTCTGTGCCGTCGAAGGGACCGTCTACGCTGCCAGCGCCACAGACGACGGCGGTGAATCCGCCACCGGTGACGTAGTTGACAGCCTGGCGCAGACTGAGAGCGGTGTCCACGGCTATCAGGGTGAGGTCCGCCTGGGGGGCCATGTCGGCCACGACCTCGGCCATGGCCGTACCGGACGGGTCTGCCCCCATGCCGCCGTCCGCACGGAAGCTGACTGTCGCGGCCGCCGGGAACTGTCCCCCCTCACTCGCCCCGGCGCCGAAACCGAGCGCGACGATAGCGATGGAGGCGCCGCGGCCGGTGATGCCGTTAGCCTGGAAGGCGGAGGCGTTGGTAAACTGAACGGCCTCGCTGACCGTGCCGCCATAGCCATAGGTCTGCGAGGGCTGCACCTGGGCCAGTTGCTGTGCAGCGGCGCGAATCTGGGGCGGGCTGGCAGCGACCAGGGGAGCCGGCTGAATGATGAGGGCGATACCGGGGAGAGAGGCGAGAGCGGGCAGTTGAGAAGCAAGAAGCTGGCACTGCACACGCTGTCCAGCCCGGAACATGACCTGGGCCCCGGAGGCACCGAAGTTGGCGCTAGCGGCCTGGGCCGCAGTCTCAAACCAGACCTCGACAATCAAACGCTCTCCAGCGGCGGAGGGGCTGCTGACAAGACCTTGCAGGGGTCCGCTCAAGACACTGAGCTCAGCACTCTGGACTCCCGCTCCGGGGATCAGAAGAAGAACAGCCAGGAACAGCGACAGGATCGGGAGACCTAGCAGCCGCGTTCGGCAGGCGGCCCTGCCACAACAGAAGCATCCTCGGTGATGGCTGGCGTTGAACTGCGCGATAGTTTTTGTCATTGTACTCCCCCGGCCTGGCTGCTAGCCCGCTCCGGATCAGCAGGCAGGTTGATCCTGGCCCGCCAGGGCCACCTTCGCCGTCATTTCATGTAGATAGGCCTGCACGAAGCTGCCCCAGACTGCGGCGAACCCGGCGGGCTCGCTCTGCCGGTAGGCGGCGGGCCAGCCGACCGTTCGCAGCGGGAAGAAGACTCCCGGGCCGCTAAGAGATCGGCTATCATTACCGATTTGCTGCGACCAGGCCGCCAGAGTTGTGGCCCGGGCGGCACGACCTGTTCGCCGGGCTGCCGCCGCCAGAGCATGATTAGCAGTCAGCCCGGCCAGCGTATCAGCCAAGGTCCCGGCCTCGACCAGCTCGTCATGTGGGCCCCAGGTCGGAGCTTGCCCCCGGGCTCCGGTCAAATCGGCCAGTGTCTGATTCATCATCGGCAGCCCAGTGAGCGCCAACTGGCGCGTGGCCTGTAAGAGAGCTGGCGCCTGGTTCAGGTCCAGAGCGACCAAGCCAGCCGGCGTGGCTGGACGCGCGCTCCAGAAGTCGCAGGTCTGTTCCACAACAAGTTGGCAGAGATCACGCACCGACATCTCCGGCTTCCGTGCCAAGGCAGTGAGAATACGGCCCCAGGGCAGCCCAGGCGAATACAGGAGGCCGGGGGCTGCCACCAGATACCGCGCTCGCCCCTGCAAGTGGTCCAGGCTCTCGAGGGTACCACTATAGCAGCTGTCCAGGAAGATGGCCTCGGGTAAGGTGTCTGCCTGGGCAAGCGCCTGGGCTAGATTGCCGAGCTGGACCGTGCCTGGGCGAGGAGACTCCTCTGCCGGCCAAGGGCCATGAGCCAGCACCAGGAGAAGAAGATGTTCCCCGGAAGCGTGCTCTCGCCCCCAGCGCAGGAAATCCCCCAGCGCCGCGGGACTGTCCATGTCACCACAGGTCGTAGCCGTCCCCTGTATCGGCCCGGACTGGAACACCAGGCGCCGGGCCTGACCGGGCCGGTCAGGAGACTCGATCTGGGTCAGGACCTGAACCTGCGGACCAATGGCCTGGTTGTCAAATTGCTGAAGGTAGCCCTCGGCGGCCTCCGCCAACCCTCCTGCCGACCGCAGGTAGGCCAGCAGCGTCCATTGGGGCGAGTCGGCATGCCCCGCTGTAGCCAACAGCCACAGGGCGGCCACCGAGACGAATAACCCCCAACTTGTATTGCTGCACCTCACAGCAGCACCTTCCTAGCGGCAGTTGTCCCTCCCCTGTTTGCGATACAGCGGGATACCGCTGCTCAAGGACGCGTGCGATGCTCGCGCCACCAACCCGGGACGTTCCTGGGCCGGCGGGCGGCTGCCGAACTGGTTACCGGCGCAGGTGGGAGCAGGACCGTCCTGAAGCTCTCTTTGGAGCTGAGGATGAAGGGCACTTTCTTGCCCCCAACCTGGCACTCCGGGGGAGCCTCCCCCGCTCTCCGGCTACCGACGACCCAGTAATAGGTGGTGTCCCCGGAGAAGGTGAAATCATGGAAGGTCCAGCTCAAAGTGCTCTGCCCCGTCCAGGTGATGATCGGACTGCTGGTGACAAGATTGGCCAGCAGGGGATCAGAGTAGACCTGAACCTGGTACTCGTCGGCGCCCGTCTGGGGAATCCAGGTAAAGGTCGCCCCCGTGGGGCTGACCGGCGTGCCAATCCCGACGGGAGAGGTCAGCACCGCGGGCTGGGATACAGTGACAGGTCCGGAGGCCTTGCTCGGTTCACCCAGGGCATCCGGCGGGTCCACCTCTATGGTCGGCGACACCGGATCGGTGGCCTGCTCGGTAGTAGGAAGCTGTGGGCGCCAGGGAGTGACTACCCGCTGAGCCTTGTAGAAGTAGGTGTTGCCAGGAACGATCCCAAAGTGGTTATAGTTGATGTCCACGTTAGCATCTTCTTCTTCTCCCTCGCGGTCGAAGAAGGTGAACTCCAACTCGAACTCCAGATCGAAGGTCGTGCTGGCATCATCCTCAAAATACTCAATGCTTCCGCCCCTCATCACGCTGACCAGGTAGTTCCGGTCGTCCACCTCGGCCGGGAAGCCGGCGGAGGGGCCCCGGAAGAAGAGCCAGGCATGGGTACGTTCGGGCTGGGGATTAGCGCCACGATGAACATAGACGCGGACTACAGGAGAAGCTCCTGGGGAGGACTGGTGCAGGACAGCCTGAAGACCGGGGGGTGAGATGTTCTGGGGGCCGGTAGCGGTAGCGACCATGCCCAGGATGATCCCCAGCCCGGCGATGACCTGCAAGGTCTGGGTCATGTTCTTGCCCTGCTTGATCTGCCGGGCTGCTTCTGGCGGAGTATAGACGGGGTAGATGCGGTCGCCGATGCGCGGCACCTGTCCGCTGACCGAGCGGGCCAGGGAGTTGGAGGTCTCAGTGGACTTCACCTGAAGGGTGCCAATGTTGCGCATCACGGTCTTGTCCTGCTCGGCAAGGTAGAAGCCGCGCATGACAACGAGGCGGTCACCAATCACCAGGCCTTCGTCCAGGCCGAGATCTACGGTGACATTGCCCAAATCATCCACCAGGATGACCGCGCCGTGGCGACGCCGATTTCGCTCCATTTCGGCCACGGCACGCTCGGAAACCTCGCGGAGGGCCTCATTGACTACGGGCACCGTGTCGCCCGTGAAGCCCGGGATCGGCTTGGTCACCACCTCGACGGCGGCGCCGTTCATGATAGTGCCAATGTCCACGACCAGAGCACGGATGTCCATCTCGACCCGTACTTCACCGGTCTGGGGATTGACAGCCAAGGTCTTGAGCGTAGCCGTGACCACGCGCTGGGCCTGAAGAGCCTGGCCCACGCGGACCTGCTGGAGTTCGGACAGGGGGGGGGTCAAGACCAGGCGGCGCAATTCCCGTGTCAAGTCTGACTTGGGGATAACGCGGTAGACGCCGGAGTCCTCCAAGGCCAAGGCCAACGCGTCAGTGGCGCGTTCGGCCAGGAGGGCATCGCGCGAGCCGGTCTGATCAATGACCGGCAAGACGACCACTGCAGCGATATCCTGCGTGGTTTGTGCTCCGACGGGGAGCGCTATCAGGCTTGAAGTGACCAGCACCGCGAGGGCCACCACCCAGATGACGGGCTTGGCCGAGGTACGATGTGTGAGTATGTCCATTGCTGTGTGTCTCCCCTCAGGCGGAGATATCCTACCGACTCCCGCACAATCTGCGGCAGTATACCATGCACGAGCCGCTCCTGCAATCGGCGGCCAGATTCAGCGTTGGAGCCAAACGCTGGCCAGAGCCTGCGATTGGCGACCCTCGGGCGTCACGGCTACCACCGTAATCAGGTAGCGCCCCGGGGGAACGAGGGAGCCAGACTCATTCCTGGCATTCCAGGTCAGCGTCTGGAGGCCGGCGCCCTGCGCGGTCTGGCTGAGCAACCGGCGGATCAGTCTCCCACTGAGATTGCGAATCTCGACGGTGGTCGAGGCCTCTGAGGACAGGGTATAGGCGACGGTGACCCGCCCTGCAGCGGCCTGGGCGGTAAGCGCCCCGACAACGGCGGGGAAGGCGGCGGCACGGACGACGGAAATCTTGAGTCGTCGCTCCGGCTGCTGCGCCACGAACTCGTAGGCGCCGGTGGTGCGCATGTAGACCCTCTGGCCAGTGGCTGGGTCTTCCAGCACCGGCCGGAGATCATTTGACAAGAGCGAGAGGTCGGGCCAGCGGATCACCACTCGCGATCCGACCTGATTGGTCTTCACGGAGAGGTCCCACACCTGTCGGTACGCCGCACTGCGCACATCCACGGCCAGGGGCCCCGGCGCCTGGTCCTTAACCAGGGAACCATAGACGAAGGGTTGGAAGTCGGCGGCCGGCGGCTTCACCAGGTCCATATGGGGGTTGTAAGTAGCAGAGGCACCTTCGCCCTCACCCAGATAGGTGGCGTGGTCCTGACAGCTCCCGGCGCTGATCTGCAAGGGCAGCAGCCAACCGTTGGCGGGGGTGAGGCTTTCCAGCTCGGAGGCCGGAGTGGGCGCAGGGGCTTCCGCGGCCAGGGCACCGGCGGTGGCGCTGACATGGAGGGTCAGTGGCTCGTTGGCCCGAAGCCAGTAGCCTACCCAGGGACTGAGCGCGGTAACCGTATGGTACCCGCCCAAGACGTAGGCGAACAGGACACCCTGCAGCTTGGGCGGACTGGCGTTGGTGGCCTGCAGCATGGTCATGGTGGTCCCCGTCTGATCGGTGACGGTGACGCTGGTGAAGTCAATGGAGCGGGTGAAGGGGTCGCCGATCAGGTTCCAGCCAGGCTGCAGGCGGATATCGAAGGGGTCCGTGGCGACGGTGCCCTGGCGAGTGATATCCGCAACGCTGGTCAGGTTCAGCCAATAGCCGACTCCCAGGCGGAAGTGGTCTGCCGGCGCCTGGGGATAGAGCTGATAACGGCTCTGCAGCGGCAGGTAGGTGGCCATCTGCAGGGCACTGGGCGAAACCCCCAGCAGAGCAGCGGGGTCGTTGACATCCACAAGGCCGTTGAAGCTGTACTCGTAGTCATAAGGCAGGGAGATCAACTGTAGACCCGGCGCGAGGCTGTGCAGGCTGGAGAGAGAGAAGTTGACGGAGGGGACTTCCTGGCCGGAGACGATAGTGACGTTGCGGCTCACGGGATTGACAGTGAAGCCCGGGGCATCAGGCTGAACCGTAGCCTCCCCCGCGGGGGCACTGAGGAAGCGGAAGTTATACGGCTCGATGCCGGTGCCCGGATCCGTGAAGGTAGCTGTGCTAACCACAGGGGGCACGACATCCACATCGTTGACCTTGAGATGAACGGTAATACCCGCGATCGGCGCGCCGGAGGTGGCGCTGACGATCCGGCCGCTGACGGACCCCGGGGGCGCCGGGGACAACTCCAGAGTGCGGTTCACGGTCTGCCCGGACTCCACGACGAACCCGGAGGTGGCGGACTGGCCAAACCCGGAGGCGCTGGCCCGGACCGCGTAGCTGCCCGGGTTCAAGGGGATGGACACCTGCCCCGTGGCATCGGTGACGCCGGTCTTGACGATCACGTCATTGGCGAGGACGGAGACAATCGCGTTGGGTATGACTTCATCAGTATCGGCCCGCCTTACAGTAGCCACGAGTGTGCCTGGCGCAGCGGTAAGAGCGAAGTCACACTGCGTGTTGTTTCCGGCGGTTACCACGACGTGCCGCTCGTCCGTGCCGTAACCCGCCGCCGTGCCGTCGGCGACAATCAGGTAGTCGCCCGGCGGCAGACCGCTAATGGAGTAGGTGCCGTCAGCCCCGGTTACGGACTGGCCGACCTGGTCGCCGCGGGTCCAGGTGCCTGGAGGAGTCGAGGGAAGAGCCTTGTAGGCGGTGACAGTGACGTTGGCCACGAAAGACCCATCGGCTTGCGAGGTCACGGTGCCCGAGACAGCCCCAGGCGGAGCAGAGATAAGTGTGAAGTCCACAATGGCGGGACCTCGAGCGGCGTTGGTGCTCTCGCCATCGTGCTTATCCATCTCATAGCCGGGGGCTATCGCTAAGAGGTCGTAGCCTCCGGGGGCGATTCCGTTCATGACCCAGGTGCCATCATCTTGACACCGGACGGCATAGCGCGGGGAGAACTCATTGGTGGACAGGTTCCAGGATCCTGCCATGACGACGGGATTAGGGTCGTTGATGGTGCTGCCATCAATCTGGGTCACTCGGCCCTGGAAGCTGCCGGTGGTCATCCAGATATAAGTATTGGTGATCAGGTGAGAGCGGTGGTTTTTGCAGTGTGCGCCGGCGGCGGTAGTGGTGTGGTAGCCCCGGTTAATGGATTCGAAGCCGTAGGCCAGGTAGATGAGCTGCTGACCCGTTTGTTCGTCATGGTAGAGGAGGCCGGCGGCCGCCGGTCCCGGAGGGTTAACTGTAGCGCCGCTATAGGAAGCATAGTTCCATAGAGTGATAGCTGGGGAGTGCACAGTAATCCAGTCCGGGTAGCAGGACCAGTTCGCGGCGTCGGTATAGCGCACGACGTCGGTGACGGGCAGGTCCTTAGGCGTGAACATCTTGCTGGGGGTGTCATCGGCGTCAAAGGAGTTGCCGGACCAACCTGCGCCCGTAATTGGATCCCCACCGGGCGCGACCAGGCGGAAGCCATAGGTTGTGTCATGTTGCCGCCACTGCCCGCCGATCCAGATGGACTCGAAATAGCCGACGGCGGTGCCCGGGGTGTCAGCCACGAAGCTGGCGTGCAGAGTATTTGTGAGGAAGGCGCTGGGCACAGTACCGTTCATGGTCAAGGCCCGAGCAATATCTTCCCCGCTGAGAAAGAACTTGCCGCCGCGAGTGAGGTAATTGGTGATATCCCCCTGTACGGCAGGATCAACGATGGAGCCGGAGTCTTGGGGGATCCACACGTTGCCGGTATGAGGAGCAGCCCAGACTACCATGCGTGAGGAGATCGGCACCCGCCGGGTGGGCTGGGCTGTGCTCGGGTTGGCCTGGGCGTCCTCTGGTTCCAGTTGGTACTCGATGGTGGGCAGGTAGATAGAGTAGATCGAGTAGGGGCTACGCCCCCGGCAGATGACGCGCCAAGTGTCATAGGTCAAACCAAAGTTGCCGGCGAGGGAGTCAAAGTCGACGGTGCCCAGGGCCGCGCCTTCCACTTGTCCGGGGTTGTTGCGGTAGTAGCTCTCGACACTGAACCCTACCGCGTAATCGTTGGTGAAGCCGAGCTGACGGATGAACTGCTGACCCTCGCAGTAGTCATCCACAAACAAAATCTGGCTGGTGGGCGTGAAGGTCTTGGTACTGAAGCCGAAGAGCGTGTCGTAACGCAGGGTGTTGCCCGCGTTATCCGTGACCTCAATGTCAATAATGTAGTCATGAGCGCTGGCCTGGGTGACCCAGGTACCGCTGAAGACGCCGGTGCCCTCGGGGTCCGTGAGCACCGTGGAGCCCACGGTTACGCTGTCTATCTCCAGGGCTCGCGTACCGGTGAATCCCGAGTCGAAGTTGGAGGTGTAGAACTGGTAGCGTTTGCGATCGGGATCGCGGAAATAGGCAGTAACGGTGCGCACGCCACTCTCATCGTCATAGACCGGTACCGTGACCGTGATGGTTCCCCCGGGCGCGGGCAGGCGGTTGTCTACCGTGGGAATCGTACCCAACCGGGGGGGGATGACGTCCTGGATCAGATGCGCCCAGAGGTTACGGTCGGCAGCGCCCGGAGGCACGTTCCTGTCAGACATGTAGAGGGTGCGCAGGTACTGGCGGGACATGGGGGTCAGCAACATGGGATACTCGTTGTTGAAGGTATCCGCGTCGTTGGCTTCCGCCGAGAGCAAGAGAGATGCGGGATTGACGATTTCACCAGCGGCGCCCATACGCCAGACATTGAAGTTGCGGATGGAATCGGTGGCACTGGTGAAGCGGTCGGAGGCGAAGGTCAGAGTGGCTCCGTTGGACTGCCAGGAAGGCTGCTTGTCGCTGGCCTCGGGGTCTCCGCCCCCGTTAGAAAGCTCGGTCAGGTTGCTCT
>LSQX01014379.1_pt2 | contig 29275 bp, 30 predicted proteins | sample 654561 | NCBI WGS metagenome assembly LSQX01 (sample SAMN04489861, study PRJNA283612) | anaerobic digester metagenome | isolation source: 4 biogas reactors fed with cattle manure at either 37C or 55C with and... | place: Denmark: Kongens Lyngby | collected 2014 | reverse complement strand
GGCACCCTCTATTTCAATAACCTGGCACTTACTGGGATTGCCGTATTGGGCTTTAATAGTCTCCATTAACTGTGCGGAAACCGGGGGTAAATCGTATTGGCCGCGAATAGCTAACATAGGACAAGAGATACTCGGCAAATAAGAGGTGGTAACTGCTGCCGAGTCTTTGCCATAGATATTCAAATAAGTTCCAGCGGAGAAACAGTAATGTAGGTTTCCCCTCCCTATAAAAAATAGCAACCGATCAGGTTCGCCTGCGGCCAGGTACTCCTCAGCCTTATCCAATCCTTGTTCATACTGTTTGCTGCCCAAGAGAAATCGCATCATTTCCGGTGCAGATGGCGGAGGCAACCTCATTTTTCCATTAGTCCACGCTGTAGATTGATCATTGTCATTATTACGGTGCAGAAAGTTGGTAAACTGGGTTAAAATATCTATATATTTCTATAAGGAAAAGGAGACAAATACACTATGACCATAGCACGTGCTATAAAAGAACAAATGGGTGGTTCTTCCTTGATTCGCAAAATGTTTGAGGAAGGCGAACGTTTGAAAAAAATTTACGGGGAGGATAAAGTTTTTGACTTTTCTATCGGCAACCCTGATTTAGAGCCCCCCCAAGCGTTCAAAGAGGGTCTACAGGAGTTAGCTCAAAACCCCATTCGCGGTATGCACCGATACATGAGCAATGCTGGTTATATGGAGACACGCTCGGCCATAGCAGAAGTCTTAGCGGAAAAAAGCGGTAAACCGGTAACCGGCGAGCACGTTATTATGACGGTAGGGGCTAGCGGTGCACTCAACTGTTCTTTGAAAGCTATTCTTGATCCCGGCGATGAAGTTATAATCTTGGCTCCCTTTTTTGTGGAATATAAGTTTTACATTGCTAACCACGGTGGTGTTCACCGCATTGTGGATACAGATGAAGATTTTCAAATCGATATCGCAGCTATTGAGGAGGCTCTTAATCCCCGCACCCGTGCTGTTATAATCAATACTCCCAATAATCCCACGGGGGTCATATATTCAGCCTCTTCTCTGGAAGCCTTAAACAAAATACTGGAAGCTGCCAGTCAAAAATATGGCCGCCCTATTTATGTGATATCTGATGAGCCCTACGCTAAAATTGCCTATGATGGCATAGAAGTCCCTTCCATATTCAAGCATATTCGCAACAGCATACTGGTTACTTCCCACAGTAAAGACCTAGCCCTGCCTGGTGAGCGCATTGGTTATTTAGCAGCCAACCCCGACATTGCTGAGGTGGACCTGCTGATGGGGGCTTTAACTTTAGCCAACCGGGTGCTGGGTTATGTAAATGCTCCCGCTCTGATGCAGCGATTGGTGGCTCGACTGCAGCGGGAGTCGGTGGATATAGCTGCTTATCAGGATAAGCGGGACCTGTTCTACAACTCCCTCACGGAAATGGGATATAAAATGGTCAAGCCTCAGGGAGCATTCTACCTGTTTCCACAGAGTCCCACTCCTGATGAAATGGAATTTGTGCAGATGGCTCAGCAGAAAAACCTGCTGGTTGTTCCGGGAATATCCTTTGGTAAACCGGGCTACTTCCGCGTCTCTTACTGTGTGGATCGAAAAATTATCGAAAATTCCCTGCCCGTTTTCCGGCAGCTGGCGGAAGAACTAGGTTTATAATTGAATATATAGACAAGCTTTGGAAGACAGGGGGACGTTCAGAAGACAGGGGGACGTTTATGTACTGTCGAGCATAATACTGTCGTAATTTGGTACAAGGAATAACGCCACCGTTTGTCGAAATTCTGAAAAAACTCTGTAATAAAGGAGGATAGTGTATAAATTTCATCCGTAATAGTAACAATGGCAAAGGAGGATTAGAGAATGGACCGTGTATGGTATAAGTTTTACGACAAAGGTGTTCCCCACTCCATTGATTACCCAGGCAAAGCTATGAAAGACTATTTCAATGAGTGGGCTGATAAGAACCCCTCTAAACCTTATTTAATCTGGGGTGACCAACAGCTTACTTACGCAGAAGCCAATAAATTAGCCAGGCAAACAGCTAATGCAATCCTGACTCTCAACTATCAAAAAGGCGATCGGATCGCTCTGATGAGCACTAACCTTCCTGAGTATGTGATTCTCCTGCAAGCCTGCTATAAAATTGGAGCCGCCATTGTTCCTACCAACCCTATGTATACCATTCCTGAATTGACGCACCAGTTTTCTGACAGTGAAACCACCATTGTGTTTGTAGAGGATCGCTTTGCCAACAAAGTAGCGGAAATCATGAAAAACGGCACCACGTTAATAAAGACTATGATCGTTCTGAATTCCCATACTGGTGCTCCTGCAATAGATACTGCTGAAAACGTGTTTATGTTCGAAGATTTTATAGCCAAAGGTACTGACGAAGAACCCCATATACCTATTGTTTCAGAAGATTTGGCTATGCTGCAATACACCGGCGGTACAACAGGTGTTTCCAAGGGCTGTATGCTAACCAATGCCAACCTGGAGGCTATGGCTTGGCAGGATATGTACTGGTTTCATGCTCCTTTTGAGAAACCGGAAGATATGAGGATAATGGCAGCTATGCCCCTATATCATATTTATGGTTTTAACACCAGTGTCAATATTAACATGGTGGCTGGGGGTAACATCATTGTGGTCAACAACCCCACCCCTGACAATCTCCTTCATAATATCAACAAACACGAACCCAATTACTTTGCCGCCGTACCCGCTATGATTTATGGATTAAACAACCACCCCGAAATCGGCAATTCAAAAATCAATATGATCAAAGCCATGATCTGCGGTTCATCACCACTGGCATTGGAAGGTCTAAACCAGTTTGAACGATTGTCTGGAGCAGTTATCACTGAAGGATATGGTTTATCAGAGTCTTCGAATGTATTGACCTGTAATCCCATGTATACTAAACGTAAAGTGGGCAGTGTAGGTATTGCTTGGCCGGACGTGGATATTCGCATTGTTGATTTGGATAAAGGAACTGAGGATATGCCCACCGGTGAACCTGGAGAGCTAATTGCCAAAGGGCCGCAGATCATGAAAGCTTATTGGAAAAACCCCGAAGAAACTGCCATTGCATTGAGAGATGGATGGTTGTATACCGGCGATATAGCTACTATGGATGAGGATGGGTATATTACCATCGTGGACCGAAAGAAAGACATGATATTATGCAGCGGATTTAACGTATTCTGCCGCGAGATAGATGAAGTTCTCTATGCCCACCCGAAAGTACTCGATGCCTGTACCATTGGTATACCGGATCCTAAGAGAGGCGAGACTCCTAAAGTCTTCGTCGTCTTAAAACCCGGTGAAACTATGACTGAAGATGAAGTGAAACAGCACTGCCGTCAAAGCCTGGCACCCTATAAAGTACCTACCCACGTTGAATTTATTGACGAGTTGCCCCGAACCAGTGTTGGTAAACCAATGCGCAATGCATTGCGTCAACGAGAACTGGCTAAACAACAAAACTGATTAAGCACTACTCCTCAGCCAAGACCAGATGATAAAAGCAAACAGGCTTCCGAATATCATTTCCATCGGGAGCTTGTCTTCTTCCGAGAGGATTTTTGACCGTTAAAGTGGTATGGAGACAAATTTTTCATTACAATATTATTTATTTATATGAGGAATAAGAGAACAAGAGGGGGATTTGCTGTGAGTTCAACTAGGAACAGGAATGAACTGGATCCAGACACTATTGACCTGGGTCCCGTTCCACATTGTTTCAGTTCTATGCAAGGCCGAATACTGGATTTCATTGAAGGTGAGAGTTTAACCATTGGATTTCCGGTATTGATGCATTACCTCAACCCATTGGGGTCCATGCAGGGCGGATTCATTTCTGCTGCTGTGGATAACGTATTTGGTCCTTTATGCTATTCAGCGACGAAAACCACGGCAACAACAATGATCGATATGGTAACCAGCTATCATCGTCCTATTTTTGAAGGTGACGAGTTAATAGTTACTGCTACTGTGAAAACAAAGGGACGAACTAAGATTCATATGATAGCTGAAGCTTATAACCGGGAAAATAAGCTGATAGCTACGGCTAGTTGTGACTATATACATTTGCAAAGATAGCCCATAGACTAAATAAGCAGCTCTGAGAAAGAAAATCCAACCAGTAGTCTGGCGATAATAAGTTGAGGCAAAATACGGACTTCCTTAGACAGCCACTGTTCTTTTTTCAATAATATGATATTGTCCCCGCCCGCTGGTCAGTTCAGTGATTTCTTTTTCCCACTTGTCCCAGTTGGCTAGAGACAATAGGGCTGATATTTCTACCTGTTCTAAGTAATTTATGCTCTCTACTACTACCTCTGGTGAAAATAGGAAGCGGTGCTGTATCAGACCCAGGTCAGGGTATTCTATAACCAGTCTTATTAGCAAACCTTCTTCATATTTCACGATATCAGCCTGATCCAGGGCATTACGAACCGAATCAGCGTAAGCCCTTATTAATCCTGAGGCACCCAACAGCGTCCCTCCAAAATAGCGCACCACTACTGCTACTATGTTTTCCAGGCCTCGTTTTTTAAGCGTTGTTAGTATGGGCAGGCCAGCTGTACCGGAAGGCTCCCCATCATCACTGCATCTTTCCATAACGGGCTCTTTGATTATCCAGGCAAAACAATAATGGGTAGCCCCTGGCCAGCGCTGCCGTGCCGCCGCAATTATTTGTTCTGCTTCTGCCTGGCTACATATAGGACTCACCCAGGTAATAAAGCGGCTTTTCTTTATTTCTAGCTCGGTCACTATTTCGTGGCGAATGCTGTGATAGTTCATGAACGCTCCGCAGCTTTCCCCCAATACCTGGCCAGCCACTTAATGGTGAGGTCCTCTCGCAGCGCAGTGTGTTCAGTAAAACGGTGGTCAGCATCTTTAACTAAATGTAAGCGAGTTTCAGGCAACAACTGAGCTATATGTTTAGCATTGTGAGGACTTACCACTTCATCGGCCTCACCATGTATTATTAAAACGGGACGATGAGCTATGGCCCTTATATATTCATCCATATTATGGTTGTCAAAATCCCGAAACAGGTCTGGTTCCAGTTGGTAAGAGCCTCCTTCATCAGTAATGGTGATGGTTTTGCCTTGTTCGAGCTGACTGGCCAAAGCTGGATCCAAACCAGCAAAAGTTTCTTTTAAGAACACCGTGGTAGACCAGAATATGTAACCTGCTATACGTGAATCCTGACTGGCACCGGCTAAGACCGTGCTTCCGCCAAAACTGCGTCCCAATGTTATTATAGGTAATCGGAATTGCTGGTCTGCATAATTGATGACATCCTGTAAATCATGGGCTTGACGCGTAAGGGTTATGCTGCTGTATTGCCCCTCGCTCTCACCGCTGCCCTGAAAATCAAAAGCCAGCAAGCCTATTCCTATCTGATATAGCTTTTTACCAAAACTAAAGATTCTCCCACTATTTTCTTTAGCCCCTCTGAATCCGTGGCAGGAGATAACTAAGCAATGACACTCCTGTGGCAGGCTCAACAGGGCTGCCAGTTTTAGACCGTCTCGGTTGTTAATAGTTAAATGTTGCACGATAACCTCCTACATAGGTTTTTTAGGCTTTTGCTGTTCATCAGCTTCGTGGCGAACACGATAACTACAGTAATCACAGATAAAAGCGGGGACTGATGAATTGCTAGCCGCTAGCTTAGCATAATCCTTATGATCTGGAGGTACATCATGGTTTTTACCGCACATCAAACATCGTGCGGTAATGCTTTCTGACTTCATATACTTCCCTCCCCATTTAGCAATTAAGCCAGATTAATATTCCGTTTTAAGGTTATCATCTTGGATCTTAAAGAATGCTATCGATTGTTCCAGATCAGCTATTACCTCGCCCAGTTTATCAACAGCAGCATCTATTTCTTTTATGCCAGCCATTTGTTCTTCAACAATAGCACTGATCTGGTTAGCTGCATGGGCGTTATTTACAGCAGCTTCAGTGGTTGCTTCTATGGCTTGAATAGCAGTTTCAGCACTAGCCGCCATCTCCTGACTTGCTGCTGACATCTCCTGTATCTGCTGGTTTACTATATTAATAGCTTTTATAATCTCCTGGAATGCCCGTCCAGCTTCATCAATTATTTCAGTGCCTTTGGCTACTTCGCGGGTACCGTCTTCCATAGCTTTAACGGCCTTGTCAGCCTCATTTTGTATTTCTAATATTATTCCGGCTATACGGTTAGCGGCTTCACCAGATTCCTCGGCCAGTTTTCTTACCTCCTCAGCTACTACCGCAAACCCACGTCCCTGTTCCCCAGCCCGGGCAGCTTCAATAGCCGCATTTAAGGCCAGAAGATTAGTTTGATCGGCAATGCTGGTAATGAGATCTACTATCTGTCCGATCTCTTTCGATTTAGCACCTAACTCCACAATAATACTAGCAGTGGAATTTACTGTCCTGCTGATGGTATCTATCTGGCCTACCGCCAGGTTGAGTTTTTCTTCTCCGGTTTCAGCTTCATGGGTGGCACTAAACGCAGATGAGGATACTTGCTGAGCAGTCTCGGCTACCTGTTGAATAACCGCCGACATTTCAGTTATACTTTGACGGGATTGGCCGGTTAATTCTGCCTGCCGTTCTGCGCTCTGACTCATTTCATTGGCCTGCTCAGCCATTTTTTCCATAAGCGTTGCACTCATTTCCGAACGTTTAGCCAGTTCCTGGTTAGATGCACTGACTATTCCTGTCAAGTTTTTGGTTTTGCCTATTAATTCGGAAGTACGTTCTACGGTGAGATTTACCCCTGACGCTACACGGCTTATTTCGTCCTTGCCAACTATCTCAATGGTCTTGGTTAAATCACCTTCACCCATATATTTCAATTCGGAACGGATACGGAGTAATGGTCTATATACTGTGTAGGCCAAAATGAAAGCTGCTAATAAGCCAAGGGTAATACCGATTATGGTATAACCAATCATATGCAAACGGAAGTCATCTACGATACTGTCATATTTGGTGCTGGGCACCCCTACATACCATATACCGATTATTTTGCCTTGCGCATCTTTGATAGGCTGGTAAGCTGTATAATTAACAGTTCCTACCACATCAGCTTCTCCCACATAAATCTCGCCCTTGTCGAGAACCGCGTGTTTAACCTCTTCTGAAACCTGAGTATTTATCATGCGTTGGTCGTCTTTAGTAACGTTGGTTGCTACTAGGGTATCACCGGAGAAAATAGTAACTGTATCTCCAGTTAAATTGCCGATGCGGTCAACTATTTCATGCTGCCCGTTTATGACATTATCACCCTTATAAAGCAGGCCATTTTCGATTTTCCATTCCCCAGGGTAGGCTTGATCAATAATGTATTCCCCCATTTTCAGATCGGACAAAAGCTTTTCCTCCGCAGCGGTTACCAATCGGTCAGAGACCACTGAAGTAGCATATATTCCCATTATTCCGGTGACGCCAGCTATGATTAAAGTAAAGATGACGACGAGCCGATAACGTACGTCAATACGGCGTGATATTTTCTCAATCCACTCCATGATTTTCATAACCCTTCACCTTCCCCCATATATTAAGTTTTAATAAAGCTTTACTGTCCTTCCTCAGCGGGCAGTATAGTCATATATAAGACTCTTTGATAATTAAAAACCCCCACAATGTTTCCCTTGGCATCGTACAAGTAGTTGGAGGACGAACCCCCTACGTATACTTTAGAATCCGGATTTATGGCCAACTCCTTCACATACCCAATCAGAGTCTTATCGTCGGTAAAGACAATCTCCACCCTAATAAGCTGGTCATTGTCTACATTAGTTCTTTTCGTCAACTGCTCCCAGTTGAATTGACAACCGTTCACCATTAATACCAGCAGTACCATCAGGATCAACCAGCCTATTTTTTTCCTTACCAAGCATTCCTCCTCCTTCGAACCGCAGAAGGTCGTTGATTCCGTTCACGTCCCCAGCGGCGTTTATCGTTCCATTCGCTCAGCTTCTTATTGACCCTTCCGTGAATACTATCATCCGGGAATTTTCCGTTCTCATCGGCAATACCAGCCTCCACACCCGTTAGTATCTCCAGCCCTTGGTCAATATGTTCAACTGCCCATATGTTGAACTTTTTCTGACGGACTGCTTCCACCACTTCCTGATCCAGCATAAGATTGTGTATGTTCTGCCGAGGTATTATCACCCCCTGTTTACCATTTAAGCCAAAGTTTTTACATACACGAAAGAAACCTTCAATTTTTTGATTAACTCCTCCTACGGGTTGTATTTCACCATTTTGGTTCACAGATCCGGTTACCGCTATTCCCTGATAAATAGGCATATCTGATAAACTAGATAATAATGCATATAATTCTGCACTGGAAGCACTATCTCCTTCGATACCCTGATAGCTTTGCTCAAAGGTCAGACTGGCCGTGAGTGACAGGGGTTTATCCTGGGCATATTGCGCCCCCATGTAACCGTTTAGAGTTAAGACTCCTTTGCTATGAATACTGCCACTCATACGGATTTCCCTCTCAATATTGACCAGGCCGCTTTCTCCCATAAAAGTTTTAGCTGTTATTCGTACCGGTTTTCCAAATTGATGATCACCTAATTGGTATACTGCCAATCCATTTATCTGACCTATCCGACTTCCATGAACGTCAATCAGTATGGTTTCCTTATTAATCAGGTTGTGCATATGATCTTCGATGAGAGATGCCCTAAATCTCTTTTCGTTAATAGCGCGAAGAACATGGGAACCGCTGACTATGGAGGCATTGTCTCGTTCAGCCCAAGTATTGGCCTCATAGATAACCTCCACTAATTTATTAAACATAGTGGTTAATTTGTTCTGGTTTTCAACCATGCGGCTGCCATAATCCACAATTTGCGCGACGGCTTCCCGATCGAAATGGCGCAGACCTTCACTTTCGCAAACTGATGCTATTAACCGAGCATAATCATTGATATGCTTACGAGAGCGATCCATCTCTGTGTCAAAATCGGCCTTTATCTTAAAGAGCTTTTGAAACTCTTCGTCCTGAATATAAAGCAAATGGTAATAAAGGGGATCTCCTATTAGGATCACTTTTAATTTAACCGGTATAGGTTCAGGTTGAAGGGTCTCACTATTGCTTATACCGAACATGCGGCTTATGGTTTCTACTCGTATTTCCTGATTCTTAAGTACTCTTTTTAAGGTGTCCCAAACATAAAAATGCTTAGCCAAATCGAACATGTGTAGTACCAAATATCCACCATTGGCTTTGTGAATGGTACCAGCTTTTATTTTAGAGAAATCTGTAGCCAGGACTCCAAACTCGCTTTCATATTCGATTTGTCCAAATAGATTGGAATAAGTAGGGTTACTCTCGAAAATCACGGGAGCATGGGTTAACTCTGAATTGTCTACCAGTAGATTTACCTGGTAACGGCGCAGCAGGTTACGCCGATCATTAATGCGCAAAAAGTTCAAGGGGTTGCTGTCATCCTGCTTGATAATAAGTGAGAAATGCTCCAGCAGGTCTTCCTGCATTTTTGTAAGGTACTTGGTTAGTTTATCATGGCCGTTATAGCGAGACATTAATTCATCAAAATATGGAGCTGAGGCAGCACGAGCGGTATCTCGTTCCAGGTTCTTAATCTGTTCTTTAATAGATTTTTCCAGCTCTTTGTATTCACGGAAGGCTTCGGCTAACATTTCCTGTACCCGATAGCTGCGTTTCATTAATTCCGCTCGCTCATCTTCACTTAACTCCGAATAGTGTCCCTGGTTCATAGCCTCCCCATCTTTTAAGGGATAGCTGCTGATACCATGTTCGCTTCTGGTAATACCAAAGCCCATCTTACGTGCTTCTTCCTCAGCGCGCATGTAGAGATCATTAGTTTTTTCCATAAACTGGCTCATAATCTGACCGCGTTTGTAATCGAATTCATCTTCTTCCAAAGCCTTGGCTACTCGAGCAATTATTTTCTCCACTTGGTCCTCGAGATCTTTTTTGAATTGTTTACCCTTTCCAGCAGGAAGTTCCAAAGCATCGGGGCAATCGGGATTTTCAAAATTGTAAACATAGCACCAGTCTGATGGGCAAGGTTCTTGGCGAGCTTTATTCTCCAGCATATACTTTGCCAAAGTTGTCTTACCCGTCCCTAAAGGACCTGCTAGATAGACATTATACCCCTGATGATCGATAGTAAGTGCAAATTCTAAGGACCGCAGGGCTCTATCCTGACCAATAATCCCCTTTAAGGGAAGTAGCTCTTTAGTAGTTTCAAACTTGAGGCTTTTGGGATTGCAGGACTTTCTTAAATCCCTAGGTTTTAAGCGGTACATACTCTTCAAAGGTTTTAATCCCCCTATTAAAATTGAAATACCATACCGGTTTCACCTTTTATAGTGATTGATGGTAATTCATATGCCAAATGACTGGTAGCCGCAAAACCGGTACAATGACACACAATTAGTTTAGTAGGATTTATTCGCTTTAAATCAGCCACCGTTTTCTCAAGTCGCTTTTTATTAGCGCTAATCAGATGGGTTCCTCCTATAAAAGCTAAGACCTTGTTGTTACCAGTACTCTGAATTGCATAATCGATCATGTTGATCATGCCTGCATGGGCACAACCACTGACAATGATTAAGCCGCCGGGATGATCGATCACCATGGCCATATCATCCTCGATGATATCAGGTATTAACTCACCATCAACCTCCTTTATAAAGGGTCCTCCTGAATCTTCATAATCAGTTAAGCGTGGGATTGTTCCGGTTAGATATATGTTGTTTGTCAGTTTGGTAAAACCGTCGGTAGCAACGAATTCCGCTCCCACCGCGGCAAGATCCTCTTTTGAAAACGAGGCCCCTATATAACGGGTCTGATTTGGCCCGACTTGGGCTAGATGCCGGGAAAATATTCCGGAATGGGCATATACAATAGGCTTTTTCAACTCCGGTAACAGCTTTAAAACACTGCCGGTATGATCAAAATGACCATGACTTATAACTAATGCCTCGATACTCGATAAATCAATACCCAAAGTTTTGGCGTTTTGAATAACTGCCGCCCCGCTCCCTGTATCAAACAAAAATCGCTTCCCATCCACCTCTATTAGGGCGGAGAAACCATATTCACCCAGCAAGCCAGGGACAGGGGTTGTGTTTTCCACTAAAATTGTGATACATACATCCATTCTATGTCTCCATTAATGCTAATTTCCCCAATTAACCAACAATTCCTGCCCAGGTGCATTTACAGGGTCACATTATCACATTATATAGTATGGCCATGGCTGCAATTCCTACCGATAGGGTTAAAAATAGACTGCGGGTCTTTATAGCTACTAACAAAGTCGGAATAAAAGCCCAGATATATAGGTTGCTCACCGATATATGCAATTCCCCTGCGGGGGCAAGAATACTCAAAGCGGTCAAAGCTCCCAATACAGCTGGAGCAACATAGGAAAGCCACTTAATTACGATTTTGGGGAATTCAAAGCCCGAAAAAAGTGCCACTGGCAGTATCCGCGGTATCAAAGTGGCTAGTGAAACCCCAATAATAGTAATCCATATAGCCTCAGAACTCACGGATCATCACCCCCAGAGTTGCCGCTGCTATAGTGGCAATAACCATATTAAACATGTTTTCCATGGACCAGGGCCATATATAACCAATGACCAGACATAATATAGCTGAGACCAGAGCAATTAAAACATCCGATTTTTTGGTGATTAACAGCACCAACAAACAAATGTACATGGCAGGCAGAGCAAAAGCTAATCCAAATTGGTCAGTGTTGGTTACCATGGAACCAAGTACTGCTCCCAGGACAGTACTGCTGATCCATCCCAGGTGGGCAGTGATGTTAAGTCCTGCCATATAAGCAGATGTGGGAGGATGGTTCTGATACCTGTTAATGGCCACGGCATAGGTCTCATCAGTAACCCCGTATGACAATATAGAAGCAATAACAGGATTCACATGGTTTTTAAGAAAGGGAACCATAGATGTCGTAAAGAGAAAATAGCGTACATTCACTAAAAGATTAGCTATGACTGCAGTTATAATCGCCCCTTGAACCTGAATGACTCCTAGGGCAATGTACTGTCCAGCTCCGGTAAAACACAGAACCGACATCGCCGTAGCCTGTATAACCGTCATACCAGCTTGACTAGCTAAAACTCCGAAGGCAAATCCCAGTGGTAAGTAACCAAGTACAATGGGTACAGCATCTTTTACTCCGACTGTTAATTCAACACGGTCCATGATAGCTCCTTTTCAAAATTCAACAGGTTTTCTTAACATTTTTAAGGAAATTGTATCATGTTCTATGTCTTTCTACTACCTACCGGAGCACAATGTAATTTTACAGTGCAGGTAAAAGCAAATGAAGGAGTCATGGCTGTGGAAATCGATTCTGGGGGTCAAGATGAAGGGGTTTAATCTCCGTGAGTGCTCCTTTTTACCAGGGAGTCCATTTCTCCCACCAAGGCTCATTGTCTTCATGAGCATCGGGTTCGGGTAAAAGCCATTCCCAACCCTTGGCATGATAATAACAGATACCAGCAGGTTCGGTACCTTTGGCAAACGCCATGGGGCTAGTTCTCGAGCACCCTTGGGTGGCCACCTGCCCACTGTCCAAACAGATATTCATTATCTGCACCTGGTCAGGCTTGGTAAAATCGGCCGGGCCATATAGATCAGCTGTCCGGGCAATAAAATTTGCCCATATGGGACCAGCCAGTACCCCGCCTGTCGAACTAACGTTCTTGTTGAGATCATATCCAACCCAGACTGCACAGCAAATACGAGGAGTATAACCAACAAACCAGGCATCCTTAAACTCATCAGTAGTACCAGTTTTGCCTGCAGCTGGTATAGTGCCAATAGTATTTCTTAAATGGTGGCCGGTACCACCAGAATCCATTACCCCTTGGAGCATATTATTTATTATATACGCATTCTCAGGTGAAATGATTTGTTGGGGGGCGGCTTGATATTCTTCTAAAACAGTTCCCTGGGCATTTTCCACCCGCAGTATATAGACCGGTTCATTATATATGCCCTGATTGGCGAACACTGCATAGGCAGCGGCCATACTAACGGGGGTAACCTCATTGGAGCCCAAGGGCAAGGATAAAACTGGCTGTAAATCTGAAAAACCAAACTTCTCAGCATGAGCCGCAGTCTCTTTGGGACCTAGAATATGATTAACCTGGACGGCCACTACATTATCCGATATCATTACCGCCTCTTTCAGGGTGAAGGCCCGCCAATGGTAGGACTTACTGCCATAATCGGTGGGTTTATAAATATCACCGTTTACTAATTCAAACTCCACTTCTTCACATTGAATTTGATCCGCAGCGGAAAATCCTCTTTCTATAGCCAGGGAATACATGAAGGGTTTAAATGTTGAACCTGGTTGGCGCCGTGCATAAGCTCGATTATAGCTGGAAGCAGCATAATCCCGTCCCCCTATTAAAGCCCTTATTTGTCCGGTGCGGGGATCCAGGGCTACTAATGCTGACTGAAGTTGGGGATCCCAATCCTTAGTACCTTGATTATAAGCTTGGTTAGCAGCCTGCTGTAAATTGAGATCCAAGGTTGTATGAACACGCAGGCCTCCCTGAAATACCATTCTTTCTCCATATTTTTCAATCAGGTAGTCCTTAACCATAGCCATAAAATAGGGGGCATCTCCGCCCATATAGGTTGACCGGCGATAAACCAATTCCTGCTGCAGGGCTTCATCTCTTTCCGCAGCCGTTATCATATTTTCATCCACCATCTGGTTTAGCACCATTTTCTGCCGGTTTTGAGCCGCTTCCGCATTGACATAGGGATTGTATCCATTGGGCCACTGGGGCAATCCTGCCAGAAGAGCAGACTCAGCCAAGGTGAGCTCCCGGGCGTGTTTACCGAAAAAAGTCCGGGCCGCCACTTCCACCCCATAAGCACCCTGACCAAAATAGATAGTATTACAGTACATAGTGAGTATCTCATCTTTACTGTACTGTCTTTCCAACTGGATGGCGTAGAATAATTCCTTTATTTTACGGGTTAGTGTACGCTCATTGGTTAAAAATAAATTTTTAGCAGTTTGTTGGGTGATAGTACTGCCTCCTGCAGCCACTTTACCCTGGCGGATATTAGTATATACTGCGCGCAAAATTCCTGTGAAATCCACTCCGTGATGGCTGTAAAAATTCTTATCCTCTATGGCTATAACTGCAGCAATAAAGCTGGAAGGTATCTCCTCTAAAGATATGTTTATTTGGTTTTGCTCCGACAATCCCCGCATAGGAGTTCCATTGATATCGTAAACAATTGAGGGTTCCGGAATCTTTATTTCCGGCCAGTCAAAACTAAACCCTAATGTAACCGCTAGCAGCAAGGTCAAGGCTAGGATGGTGATTACTCTGCGCATATTTACCTCCTGGTGATAATATTCCCTATTTATTGGCTATTTAACCCAGCAGGTATCCCGGGTCTCAGAGCAAAGCATCATCCTAGGGTGGTGACAGCTTTACACCAGTAGCAGTATACATTAAAGATAGGAGTCTTTAGAAGAAAGCGGTGGTGAAGTGGAGCCTATACCTGACAATCGATCGTGGAATAAAACTCAAATATTAACGGAAGGTTTCTCAGCCACCGGTAACAGCGGCTAACCTTCCGTTAAGGAGGGAGAGTTGTAAGCCCTGGAAAGAGATATAATCAAAAGTACTGAGTTGATTATTGTCAAGGGTTTATTATGGGGTATGAGAAGGCTGTCCTCCAGTAGGCTGGGCTTTTTCCGCTGCCGAAGTGGATCTAAAAAAATGCCCTTCCTAGCATAAACAGAAAGGGCATTTTTTGTTTATGAGTATTTAACACAGATGTTACTAATCAGTTCGCCCACATCTTGAACATGATCTTGAGCCATCTCAATATGCTCATATACTTCCCGCCACTTGATAATAGACATGGGATCATTTTCGTGGTGCTCAAATAAGTAGGCTACTCCATTGCGATATAGTAAATCCTGCTTTCTTTCCAGCTGGCTTATTTCCTGGCAACACTTTAAGATTTGCTTTTTATTCTGTTCAATTCGAACCAGGAGATGAAAAGCCTGTTCCTGAAGCTGGAGGGCTTCGTATAACACCTCTACCATTTCTTTTACTCGATCATCGGGCTCCCCGGCTTTATATAATATCATACGATCAATAATACCGGTTATATAATCCAGAGTGGTTGACAGCTTCTGGACTAGTTGAAAAGCATCCTCTCGATCAAAGGGGAGTATAAAAGTGGTGTTCAAGCGGCGTACTAGTTCCTGAATAATCCGGTCACCTTCGTGTTCCATAGCTGTCAGCTTGGCCATTTTAACATCCAGATCCGAATAATCGTATACTACGTTACGCAGAATCTCTCCGCCCCGAATTACCATACGGGCACTTTCATTGAAAAGCGCAAAAAGTTCTTGGTCTTTCCTACCAAACAGCCGCATCTACGTCCCCCCCTTACCCAGCTGTTGCCTTTAAATAACCATAATAAACCATTTGCCGCCCTATGACAACTTATTTTTATAAAGCTCGCAAATAGTCGGGACGTAAATATCTACGGTCATTCTTGGCAATGATGTCGTTGATGAGATCAAGTATGGCTTGTTTGTCATCGGGAAACCGTCCCTTGATGGGCAGATAGTTAGATGCGTGATTACTTCGGAACTCGCTGCCTTCAACTTCCAAATTTTCAATCATGATCCGCATTTCATCTAGAATTTCAAAAGGTCCAGGCAGTTCAAATTCTCCACGCTCCATACGGCGAAACAGTTCCGTTCTCGGCACAACCATCAATGTCAGTGCCCCAATATACTCCGGATTCATATCATTTAAAATCTTAGCTGTGTTTTTAGCGTGTTCCACCGCTTTGGGTGTTCGTCCTGCCAGCCCCAGCAAAACGGTAACTGACAGCTGGATACCAGCCTGCCGCAAGCGTAGGCCTGCTTCTACCATTTCATCATAAGTGACACCTTTACGTATATCCTTCAGCAGTTCTTCATCACCGGTCTCTACACCCAGATAAGCAATTGTCAGTCCGGCAGCTTTAAGGGCAGTCAGCTCAGACATATCTTTTTTCAGCACCACATCTGGACTGGCATAGACTCCAACATGCCTCAGACTAGGGAAGGACTGGTACAGCATCTCCAAAATTTCCAGCAATTCACTGGTTTCCATAGCTATGGCATCACCGTCAGCTAGGAACACTTTTTCTACATCACCATAATATAGCTTGGCCATACGTATGTCCGCTTTGATTTCCTCCAGTGAACGAACCCGGTATTTCTTATCCTTATACATAGCACAAAAGGTACAGCGGTTATGGGTACATCCTATTGTGCACTGCAAAATATAACTTCTGGCTTCACTGGGCGGCCTAAAAATATTACCTTCGTAGCGCATTTGCATCCTCCTTTATATACATAGTTTAATACAAATTAATCATTTTAGTGAAACTGTTTACAAATTATCGAATTACATCAAGCCATAATTTTAGCCTTTGTAAGCAACAATAATAACTGAGTACGAGTCTATTAGAGGAGGTTCATAATGGCAAGAAGACGCGGCATTATGTCTGAGCAATTAAAGTATGAAATTGCTCGAGAACTCGGTGTTGACCAAATTGTAGCCACCGAAGGATGGGGCGGAGTAAGCTCAAAAAACTGTGGTATGATGGTTAACAAAGCTATCGAGATTGCCGAAAGAAGCCTTGCTCAGCAAAATGGTCAAATAAGATAACTCGTACTCTTTGGGGGGATTATTCCCCCATTTTTCCTACAATAAGAGGAGGTGACAAAACTGGTTGAAGCTAATACCCCCTTGATAGAAGTTTTGGCCATTCCCGGAGCCGAACAGGTTTTCCGGAAGTATGGAATAGCCTGTATGGGCTGAGCGGGTGTAAGGTTTGAAACCATCGAGCAGGGTGCTCGAGCTCATGGTGTTCCTGTCGAAAAAATATTGAATGATTTACGCCAACTAGAGAACAAAAATTAAATTACCTTTAAGTTGACCAATGTCTTACCCACAGCGATAGACATCGGTCAACTTTTGTCATTACACGCTTTTGGCATTAATGGTTCTCATAGCATTCATAACGGCTATTAGAGCTACGCCTGTGTCAGCAAAAACTGCTGACCACATGGTGGCCATTCCCAAAGCGCCCAAGCTCAAAAAGATGATCTTTATTCCTAAAGCCAATACGATGTTTTGATATACAATATGCCGGGTTTTTCTAGCAATTTTTATAGCCATGGCTACTTGCGAAGGTGCGTCATTCATAATTACAATATCAGCCGCCTCTATAGCGGCGTCAGACCCTAGTCCTCCCATGGCCACTCCAATATCGGCTCTGGCTAGTACCGGTGCATCGTTTATGCCATCCCCTACATAAAGCACCTTGCCTTTTTCAGATTTCTCTCTTTCCAGTAGTTCCAATCTATGAACTTTGTCCCCTGGCAGTAACTCAGCATATATTTGGTCCAAACCCAACTGGGTTCCGATTCTCTTCCCTACCAACGCTCTGTCTCCGGTGAGCATAACAGTTTGCTTCACTCCCAGAGCTTTAAGCTCGGTAACTGCCTGGGCTGCGTCTTCTTTTACTTCATCAGCGATGACAATACAACCAGCATATTGCCCATCAACAGCCACATGCACTGCCGTTCCTACAGTATCAACGTTCTGGTATTCTATACTATGGCTAGTCATTAGCCGGTCATTACCTACCAAAATAACTAGACCTTGCATGGCAATTTTAATTCCCTGACCAGCTATCTCTTCATATTCTTCAATTAGGTTTTTATCTATATGGTTTGCATAAGCATTTATTATCGACCTGGCAATGGGATGGCTGGAATAGCTTTCCGCGCATGCTGCATATTCCAGCAAATTATGCTGTGTATAGCCTGGACTAGGATTGATCTCGGCAACATTAAATACCCCTTTGGTTAAAGTTCCTGTTTTATCAAATACCACTGTTTCTACAAAGTTCAAGGCTTCCAGGTAATTGCCACCCTTTACCAATATGCCTTTTTTAGATGCTCCGCCGATCCCTCCAAAAAAGCCCAACGGTATTGATATGACCAGAGCACAGGGACAGGATATAACCAGGAAAACCAGTGCCCGGTATATCCAGTCAGAAAAAGTTGCACCCGGAATAATCAATGGGGGTATGATGGCCAAGGCCAGCGCTCCAAATACTACTATCGGTGTGTAATAGCGGGCAAATTTGGTCATAAAGTTTTCCGTAGGGGCTTTGCGACTGCTGGCGTTTTCTACCATATCCATAATTTTAGCCACGGTAGATTCGCCAAAGTTCTTCGTTACCTGAACAGTCAGTACTCCGTTCATATTGATAAAGCCGCTGAGAGCTTCTTGTCCCACTTCCAAATGGCGTGGCAGCGACTCACCTGTAAGGGCTGAAGTATCCACCATCGAAGAGCCTTGTACAACTATACCATCTAGAGGTACTTTTTCACCGGGTTTGATAATGATCACGTCACCGATGTTAACCTTTTCCGGTGATACTTTTTGGAGTTGTTCGCCCAGTTTTAAGTTGGCATAGTCAGGCCGAATATCCATTAAAGAGCTGATGGATTTACGAGAATTCTCTACCGCCCGGTCTTGTAACATTTCCCCTACTAAATAAAACAGCATTACAGCTACCCCTTCAGGATATTCCCCTATCAAAAAGGCTCCTATGGTAGCCACACTCATAAGAAAGTATTCACTGAATACCTGTCCCTGAGCAATCCCTTTAACAGCTCGTATAATAACACTTCCGCCCACTATGAGATAACTTAGTAAGAATAGAACAAGTTCTACCCAATGAGAAAAGTTGAAAATTAACCCCACAGCAAATAGTGTTCCACCCATTAGGAGCTGACCAATTTGCCTTTTCAAATTGACTTCACTGCGGTATCCATGTGCATTACCTTGTTCTTTACTATCTTCTTGCACCACTCTTACCCCAGGTTCAATCCGTTTGACTATTTTTTCTATCTTGGCAATTATTCCAGGAGTATTTATAGCCTCTTCGGTTTCCAGAGCCAGCTTTCGAGAAAAGAAATCTACTGAGGCCTTGCTAACTCCCGGTAAATTATTGACTTCTATTTCTATCTGGGCAGCACAATTAACACAGCTCAAGCCTTCCAAGAGCAACAATTGTTTACCGTTTTGGTGTTGATCATTTGAACCCAAGGAAGTGTCCCAGTCAGCTAAAATCAACTCTCTGTTACTCATAATTATTCCTCCATTATATGGCATAATCCCATCTCGAATATTTGCCTGACGTGTTCATCATCAAGAGAGTAATAAACTATTTTTCCTTCGCGGCGGTTTTTAACCAGTTTTGCCTGCTTCAAGACTCGCAGTTGATGTGAAATTGCCGATTGGGTCATGTTAAGAAGATAAGCAATATCACACACACACATTTCTTCTTTATCTAAAGCCCATAGAATTTTAACTCTAGTGGAATCCCCAAAAACCTTAAATAATTCGGCTAGATCATACAGGGTTTCTTCCGGAGGCATTTGGGGCAGGACCTGGTTAACAATATCCTCATGAATTACCTGACAATCGCACCTATCCAGCTCTTGAGCCTTTCTAGTCATGGCTATTTAATCCTTTCAGTTACAATTGATCATATGAGCAATCTTTCATATTTAAGTCCATTTTAATATGGTATGCATAACAAGTCAACCAACAAAAACCCCCTGCTCAATCGGCTGATAAGCAGGGGGAAACTAAGAAACATAGTTTTTATAATACTTATTTATCTTTGATTTATCCGGTTCTTATATCTATATACTCTATTTTCCCATGTCCGGATAGTTATTTCATCTTCACTCAAGGATAGTAAATACTCTGGCAAAATGGGCGTTTTACCTCGTCCTTCTGGGGCATTGATAATATAGGTTGGTACTGCTAAACCAGAGGTAAAGCCTCTTAGTTTTTCCATAATACCCATGCCCGTTTCAATGGGGGTAATAAAATGGGAAGTTCCCTTAACCTGTTTAGCATGAAATATATAGTATGGTCTTACTCGTATTTTCAACAGTTCTTGGTTAAGTTTTTTCATAATGTGAACATCATCATTGATATCCCTTAGTAAAACCGCTTGGTTCCCCAGTACAACTCCAGCCTTTATTAAACGATCGCAAGCCTGTTTAGCCTCCAGAGTAACTTCCAAGGGTGTGTTAAACTGGGTATTTAGATATATAGGAGGATGCTTTTCCAAAACAGCACAGAGCTCCGGGGTAATGCGCTGGGGCAGCGTAACGGGAGTGCGGGACCCCAACCGTTTAATCTCCACATGAGGAATCTGATCTAATTCACCCAGGAGCCAATCCAGGGTTCGATTGCTCAGCATGAGTGCGTCGCCCCCGGTGATCAACACATCTCTTATCTCGGGGTTGTTACGCACATAGGTTAGTGCTTCCTCCATTTGCTGACGAGTACAGTGGTGATCTTCTTCTCCAAAATTACGTCGTCTTTGGCAGTGCCGGCAGTACATGGCACATTGATTGGTAACATTAATAATTAAACGATCCGGATAACGCCGGGTGATCCGACTGGCAGGACTTGTTTGGGTTTCACACATGGGATCAGCAGACCCATGGTTATCCCATACTTCTAAAATGCTAGGCACGGCTTGTTTATAAATCGGAGAATCGTGATAGTTTTCGAAATCAATCAGACTAAGATAATAAGGTGAAATACCCCAGCGGAATCGCTTGCTAATCTGCTTTAGTTCCTCAACTTCCTTTTCAGGCAGATTCAGCAAAAACTGTAATGGCTCTACGTCGGTAATGCGATGCTTCATCTGCCAAACCCAATCATCCCAGTTCTCTTGGGTAGCATCGAAGTATTCTAGTATCTTTTGCCTATTTTCAAGGATTCTATCCTGCACTCTAAACCCGGTTTCAATGAAAGGTTCAACGCTGAGATAATCGCTAATACTTTCCCGTAGTTCTTCAGCTCTTTGCAATGATAGATTGCGGTTTACAACTTCTTCCTGAGACATGCAAAAACCCTCCTTCTTCTTAAATTTTGCGGAGGGCAACTAACCTGTAAGCTATATATTGTTACAGTACCCCCCAAACGACGCTTACGAAGTTAGCTGACGGGTGGGGGCTGCTGGGTAGCCCCTCAGGCTACATACCTGATTAACCCCAAAAATCGGGTCCTCCGCTCTGCCTATTGCAGACTCAGCGCTCTAAGATACTTTTGAGTTTCTTATTTAATTATAAAAGATAACAATTGCCGGCTCAACCACCCTTGTTTAACTTTTTTCCTTTGATTATTGTCCCTGTGCCCCAATATATCAATATTACTATTAATACTGCCGCTGTAGATGCCTGTTTTAAGCCCGCGCCTACCAGCATGCCCACAATAGCAGTGAGCCATATACTAGCTGATACAGACAATCCTCTCACCTGGTTATTCTCGCTTATCCATATCAGACCAGTACCAATAAAGCCCAGAGCAGATACAATTTGCGCCGATAATCTTCCCGGATCACTAAACCAGGGGCCAGCTATTACTTTATAAAACTCGGTGGAAGTCACTGTAATAAGCGCTGCTCCCGCAGCCACAAAGCCAAACATACGTGCACTGCGGGCATTAGTAGAAAACATGCCTATAATTAAACCTACCAGTCCGGCTGCTAATATACGGATAACAAATTCTAACATTATCACACTACCCGGTAGTTGGGAGCCTCTTTGGTAATGGTTACATCATGAGGGTGGCTCTCAATTAATCCCGCATTGGTAATGCGAATAAACTTGGTTTTAGTTTTCATTTCTTCTATATTTCTTACCCCACAGTAACCCATACCTGACCGGAGTCCTCCCACTAGCTGAAAAATGGTTTCGGATACATAACCTTTATAGGGAACCCGCCCTTCGATTCCTTCGGGAACCAGTTTAGCAGCATCTTCTTGGAAATACCGGTCACTGCTACCTTCTACCATAGCTCCCAGGGAACCCATACCTCGGTACACCTTATAACTTCTTCCCTGAAGAATAACGGTTTCCCCAGGGCTTTCGTCGGTTCCTGCCAAAAGATTGCCTAGCATCACTACATCAGCTCCAGCGGCAATAGCTTTAGCTATGTCTCCAGAATATTTTATTCCTCCATCGGCGATAATGGGAACCCCATATCTACTAGCCACAGCAGCACAATCCATTACCGCTGTAATCTGGGGTACGCCGATTCCAGCTACTACCCTTGTCGTACATATTGAACCCGGCCCTATGCCCACTTTAACCGCATCAGCCCCAGCTTTGATAAGATCTTCGGTAGCTTCGCCTGTGGCTACATTGCCGGCGATAACTTCTAGTTCCGGATAACGGCGTTTTATAAGCGATACCATCTCGATAACGTTTTTTGAATGACCATGAGCGGTGTCCACTACTAGCACATCGACTCCGGCTTTTTTTAAGGCATCCACGCGCTCCATAGTATCTTTAGCCGTTCCTACGGCCGCTGCGGCTAATAAGCGACCTTTCTCGTCCTTAGCTGAATGAGGATATTTGCGGCTTTTCTCGATGTCTTTAATAGTGATTAAACCCATCAAGTTATAATTATCATCTACAAGAGGCAATTTCTCGATTTTATGGCGCCGCAGTATTTCCATAGCCTCTTCCACGGTGGTTCCTACTGGGGCGGTCACCAATTTTTCACTGGTCATAACATTGGCAATGGGTTGACTAAAATCGGTTTCAAAACGTATGTCTCGATTAGTTATGATACCTACCAGTTTTAATCCATCAGTTATCGGAACTCCGGAAATGCGGTAATGCTCCATAATATTCATGGCTTCTTGTATGGTGTTATCTGGGGACAGGTAGAAGGGATCAGTAATTACTCCATGCTCGGATCTTTTAACCTGATCTACCATTTTCGCCTGCTCTTCGATAGGCATATTCTTATGAATTACTCCTATACCACCCTCACGAGCAATAGCAATAGCCATACGGGTCTCAGTAACGGTATCCATACCCGCACTCATAATAGGCACTTCTAAACGAAGATTACGGGTTAAGTGCGTAGATACATCAATGTCACGAGGCAGAATATCTGATGGTCCTGGAACAAGCAACACATCATCAAAGGTGAGACCTTCTTTACTAATCTTATCCATCTAATAACGGCCTCCTTTGTGAAATTTAAGTAATATTAACTTATCGACAGCTATTTTTCAAGGTTTATAGTAGACAGAAATAAAAAAAGAGGCTAATCGCCTCCTTGAACTGAACCTATGCCATAACGAAAAAAGTGATCCTGCAGCTTTTCGATAGTCCCTTCACTGACTTGAAACTGCTCAGCCATTTCGGATATACTGGCCTGGTTTTTAATAGATTCGATAAACTCATCAAAATCCACGCCTGCTTCCTCAGTCATCTCATTTAATGATTGAATTCGGCTCCAGGGAGGCCAACGTCCTGTACCATTGTTGTCTAGTTTGGCCATGTATTCACCCCCTTTAAGCCTTAGCTTTGCCACTGAGCAACTTGTTTCATACCTATAAAAAGAAAAAAGCCTGTGGGCTTTACTCTAATTACAATTTATATAGTATGATTCTTCATGCGCATATGAGTATTATCCAAATCCACCACTATAACCTCACGGCCAATTTTTTTAACCGCATCCCAAGGTATCACCAACTTCTGGCGATCAGCCCAAAAAGTAAAAGCGTTACCGCGGTTAGGAAGAATAATGGACACAATATCACCGGTCTCTTGATTCACCAGCATATCTGATTCCCCTACCGTCCCCATACGCATGCCATCAAAAATATTCACCATCTCTTTACCTACCAGTTCATTAAGTCGCACTGTTGTCCCTCCTATACGCCGGTATGGCCAAACCCACCGTCTCCTCGCCCAGTTTCATCCAGGTTTTCTACTTCCACCAGTTGGGCTTGTTGGACAGGGGCAAAGACCATTTGGGCTATTCGTTCACCCCTTTTCAAAATATACTCTTTGTCCCCTAAGTTTATTACCAGTACTTTTATTTCTCCCCGGTAGTCAGCATCTATGGTACCGGGAGTGTTTAGTACAGTGATCCCATGCTTGAGAGCTAGTCCACTGCGAGGACGTATCTGCGCCTCCCACCCCGTCGGTAAGGCGATAGCTAAACCGGTAGGAATTAGATGCCTCTCTCCCGGTTTGAGGCATATATCCTCTTGATGGGCAGCATACAAATCCACCCCCGATGATCCTGGCGTCATATAACTGGGTAAAGGTAAATCAAAGGAGTGCAACCGTTTAAGCTTAATTCTCATATTCTATTAACTCCACCAGTTCTTAAACTCATTTTCCACATTGGCCAAAGCTTCTTCAGTACCTATAGCTGCCAGAGAAAAAGAGTCCCAAGATAAGATTTCCGCTGCAAATTGGTTAACCTGCTCACGGTTGACAGCCATAATTCGCTCTATAACTTCTTCTACTGGCACCAACCGGTCATACATAAGCAATGCTTTTCCCAACCGACTCATGCGGTTCATAACACTTTCTAACCCCATGTAAATGCTGGATTTTATTAAACGCTGTGTACGATGAACTTCTTCATCGGTTACTCCTTCGCGTAGGAACCGGTCCAATTCGGAGTAAAGAGCTTCAAAAAAGCTGCTTAGCTTGCCTGGGCCTGTACCAACATATATAGAATAAGCACCCGTATCGGAATAATTGGCGGGCGAAGAATACACTGAGTAAGCTAGTCCCCGCTCCTCTCGCAAAGCCTGAAATAATCGAGAGCTAAGTCCACCGCCTAAAATTGAATTCATAATGTTTTGGGTAAAACGCCGCTCATCAAAATAGGATATCCCTGGAACTCCCAAACATATCTGCACCTGTTCCGTATCCTTGACCACCATATTGGTAAAGCGGGTTAATTGTTGAGGTGGCTTAGTAGAAAAGTCTGTTTCCCTAAAAGTTACTCTCTCAAGATGAGATTCTACCAAGTCTCTTATTTGCTGACTGTCCACATTGCCAGCTACCGCAATCACCATATTAGCGGGTACATAGCTAGAGCGGTAAAAGTCATAAACTTGTTCCCGTTTAAACTGTGATACTGTTTCCAATGTACCCAGAATAGGTGAGCCCATGGAATGCCCCTGCCATATTTTTTGGGCAAACACATCATGAATCAAATCGTCGGGAGTGTCTTCATACATATTAATTTCTTCGATTACTACCCCTTTTTCGGTTTCAAAATCTTTTTCATTAAAAGCTGAATTGAAAATCATATCGAAGAGAATGTCCATCCCATCTTGCAGGTTCTCATCCAGGGTACGAGCATATACACAAGTGTACTCTTTGGAAGTGTAGGCGTTTAACTGGCCGCCAATCCCTTCAAAACTCTCAGCTATTTCCCTAGCACTGCGCCGATGGGTACCCTTAAATAACATGTGTTCAATGAAATGACTCCCACCAGACAGCTCTGGTGGTTCATGGCGAGAACCTACTTTGATGAAAATTCCTACGGCAGCCGATTTCAGATAAGGAATCTCCTCAACCACCAGCCTGGCTTTATTAGGCAATATCCAACTCTTAATCATTTGCAACCTCCAACTCGACAGCTAGTAACATACTTCGGTTTCGGGCTTAAGATTCCTTTAATCTGCTCAGAAAATTCCTCAACCAGTTTTCTATCTTGTTTTCATGACTGTTAATATCTGCACCTACTAAAAGCGGCACACTCTCCACATGTTTGTTATCAGCAAAAATACTGACACTTCCTACCCGGGTTCCTTTTTTCACTGGTATTTTAATTTGATAATCCATGTAAACGCGTTTTTCTATATTGGGTGTTCCTTCACCTATCCACAACACTACATCACGCTCTGGGACTATCGGGATCAATTGGCCCCCATGAGAAGGAATCTCCTTGAAAGTTTCCTCTTTCGCCAGTATTGTAATCTGTCGAGTTTCATGGAATCCATAATCTAGTAAACGGGCACAGTCTGCTTGCCGGTTCGCCGCATGGAGAGTAACGGCTATTAACTGGCGACCGTTTCGCTGGGCAGAGGCTACTAAACACTTGCCGGCAGCATTGGTAGTACCGGTTTTGATCCCATTGGCGCCTGGGTAAGATTCCAATAAAGTATTGGTGTTATTTAATATTAATGGTTCCCGGTAACTGGGATGTCTAAATTCTATTTGCCGGGATTTTACCAGCTCGGCAATCTCCGGAATGGTTAAAGCATATCTGCCCAGTAAAGCTAAATCATAAACGGTGCTAAGATGATCCCGAGAGGGCAGTCCCGACGAATTTTCAAAATGGGTTTGGCTAGCCCCCAGCAAAAAAGCCTTTTTATTCATAAGATGAGCAAAAAACCTCTCGTCTCCTGCCACATGTTCGGCCAGTACCACCGCAGCATCATTGGCTGATTTTACTAAGGAGGCTTTAAGCAATTCCCTTATTTCCAGCTTTTGTCCAGCTTTGAGACCAATAGCATATTGAGGAGTATGAGCAGCCTTTTCGCTTACTGTGGCTACTTCACTTAAGTCAGCGTAATCAAGAACTACTATGGCGGTCAATATCTTAGTTGTACTGGCTACGGGACGGGGTTCATTGGCATTACGGCTTAAGATCAGCTGACCATTTTCACCATCCATAAGCCCGTAGTAACTGCTGGACATATAAGGAGCTGCTATAACTGGCGAGCATAGCCCCACTCCTAACTGGAGAAAAACAATTATCATTAGAGTTTTAAGTAGTTTGAGTATCACCTTTTATTTTTACATCCTTCATAATTACTATCTTTTCCACAGTAATCATTTTATAGCCATCTTGTTTTAGCTGGGTAAGCATGTCAGGTAGGGCTTTGGCAGTGGGCTCGGTAGGATGCATAAGTATTATGGCATCATTATGAACTTTATTAATTACTCTTTTTACAATAGTCTTTGGCTCCGGTCTTTGCCAGTCAATCGTGTCAACACTCCACATGGTAAGATGATAATCTAGTTCGGAGATAACAGCCATAAGCTGTCTGTTCTGCTCACCATAAGGTGGTGTGAAAAAGGTAGTTTTACGCCCGGTTATTTTTTGGATAGCCTGTTCACCCTTTTTTATCTGCGTAGCCATTTGATCCCGGGTTAAAGTATTGAAATGCAAATGTTGGTAGCCATGATTTTGAATACTATGCCCCTCCTGTACCATCTCTTTTAAGAGATCCTGGTTCTTTTCAGCCCAAGTGCCTGTAACATAAAAAGTGGCCAACGCCTCGTGTTTTTTGAATTCTGCTAACATCTGAGGGATATATTCTTCCCCCCAATCAACGTTTACGGTAATAGCTACATTTTTTTGGCCAGTATTGCCCTGGTATATTGGTTCAGCCATGTGGGTGGCAATACTGATATCGTTATAATACATGAAAGAAAAACCTAAGAAACCCGCTAGGAGTACTGCAATAAATGCAGCACTCATCAGACCGCGCTTGGAAAAGTAATATATTCTCATGCCTCTTTTTCCTCCCCCAGTATGGAAACCCATACTCTGCCCTCACTTACGTGTGACTTGATAATTATCGGACTGCCCGTATGATTACGGATGCGCAGATCGTAACCCCCATAGGCTACAGCGGCATCCCGATTTGCAGGTACATAATGTACTGGCTTGCTGTGTGGATGCCTTTCTATAATTTCTAACTCAGCCGCTAATGCGGCATTATAAACGGTACTGGAGACCTGGCACACCCCTCCTCCATAATCATAATTGTTAGCCCCCATTAATATTACTGGTGCCGGCAAATACCCGCGTTCTGGAGTTCTTGGGCCTACTATCTCATTAAATGAAAACACTTGATCCGGCCAGACTACCGTGTTATCAAGTGCTGTTGCTGCCAGCGCTATGTTGGATGACCTCTGTTGAGTCCCATAGATACTGGTAGAATATGAACCGATGGTGGAAAGCTTCTCTAGATCCTCACTTCTATATTTACTGGGAATGCTGTTTCTAACCAATGCTACTGACTGGTTAGCTTGAGCCTGCATAACATTATTTATAGTGCTTTGAACATCCACTATTATCCCAGGCTTTTCCGGAATAATACGGCCGGTCTTTTTGTCTATTTCCGGTTCTTGAGGAAGAAGCCACTCTTGCATGGCCATTTCCATAACCAAGCCTCTTACTTCCTCTCTTAACAAACCGCTAATGTCTTGACCTTCCAGTTTTACGCCAGGTTTTACACCGTAAATATCTCTAATAAAACTATCTAGCCAGACACTGAGCATCGATAGACTTATAAAAAATGTGATCATTAACAAGTACCGGCTGTTAACGCGGATATAATAGAACTTATTCTTAAAAAATGTTGCCCACCCCTGTTGTCAAATATTCTCTAAATAATATTCCAGGATAAACCTATCTATGCGGTTTTCCCAAAGATAAAAGTTCCCAGAAAACACAAATAAACCGAGACAACTCGGTTTACTTGGCCGATTTGTAGGACAGTTTAATCGCCCAACTAGTTGCGCTTCGCCTGTTTGAGAACAGCTTTGCGAGAAAGGTTCACCCGTCCTTGTTTATCAATTTCGGTAACTTTAACTTGAATCTGATCACCGATGTTGACTACATCGGTTACTTTGTTTACTCTTTCCTCAGCCAACTGTGATATGTGGACCAAGCCTTCCTTACCTTGTGTACCAAGAACACCAGGAATGATCTCCACAAAGGCACCGAAGTCCATTATCCTTTTCACTGTGCCTGTATAGGTTTTACCCACTTCAACTTCGGCTATAATGGAATCAATGTAGAATTTGGCTTTTTTAGCAGCTTCTTCGTCAGTGGCCATAATAAATAGGGTGCCATCATCTTCGATATCAATCTTACAGCCGGTTTCATCTACTATTTTGTGGATGGTTTTGCCGCCGGGACCTATTATCTCCCGTATTTTGTCAACCGGTACTGTCATGCGAGTCAGCCGTGGAGCATAAGGTGAAAGCTCACCACTAGGCTTATCAATTACCTCCATCATTTTGCCCATAATAAACATGCGTCCTTTTCGGGCTTTCTCCAGGGCAGTAGCGACTATTTCCTTATTAACCCCGGTAATTTTGATATCCATTTGGATGGCGGTAACACCAACTTCAGTACCAGCTAACTTGAAATCCATATCTCCCAGGGCATCTTCAATTCCTTGGATATCAGTTATAACAGCGAACTTATCCTCACGTTTAACCAAACCCATGGCAACTCCAGCTACATGCCGTTTAATGGGTACACCGGCATGCAT
>LSQX01105571.1_pt2 | contig 29278 bp, 18 predicted proteins | sample 654561 | NCBI WGS metagenome assembly LSQX01 (sample SAMN04489861, study PRJNA283612) | anaerobic digester metagenome | isolation source: 4 biogas reactors fed with cattle manure at either 37C or 55C with and... | place: Denmark: Kongens Lyngby | collected 2014 | reverse complement strand
TTGAATCGAAAATCATGAACACTGATGGTTGGATAAGCGAATTTGAGCGGAAAATGATTATTCAGCGTTATAGTCCCAACTCAATTCAAAATTACAAAAGTGCAGTCAGGGCATTCCTGCAACTGGCTGAAAGGAAATACAGTCACCCGATGGAGGTAAAAGAAGCGGATATTGAGAAGTATCTCTTCTGGAAGATCGAAAAGCACCATATCGGAACCTCTTATCAACGGTTGATCGTGGCATCAATCGATAAGTTTTACCGCTCCATGTTCAACATCCAACTCAACATCAAACACCTCTATCCCCAAGCGAAGAATAAAAGTCTGCCGGTTTACCTGACTACCCGGGAGATGGGCCGTTTGATGGACAACGTCACCAACCTGAAACACAGGTGCATCGTCCAGCTGTTATACGGATGCGGGTTGCGCCTGAACGAACTGCTTCAGCTGAAGCTGCATGATGTGGATTCGAAAAACAAAATCATCCTGATCAGAAATGCCAAGGGGGGGAAGGACCGTGTGGTGATGCTTTCCCGCCGGTTGCTGGATTCTCTCAGACGCTATTACAAGGAATATCACCCTGAGGAATACCTGATTGAGGGACAGGGTGGGGGACCCTACTCTGAGAAGAGTGTGCAGACCATAGTAAAGAATGCGGCTTCAAAAGCCGGGATCACCAAAAAGGTCACGCCTCATACCCTGCGCCATAGCTTTGCGACGCATCTCCTGGAGAATGGTTCGGATATACGGTACATCCAGGTGTTGCTTGGCCACAAATCGGTAAAAACGACCGAAATCTATACCCATGTTACCGACATTGCCCAGTCAAAAATCAAAAGCCCGCTCGATCTACTCTGATACTGGTTTGGTTTTACCAAACCGTTGCCGCTACGTAGCTTTACGAAATGGGGGGGGCTTCTTCTGCCATACGGTCGCTGCTACGCGGTATAACGAAAAAAGGGGGCGCTTTTATTCTACCAACTGTCGCCGCTACGCGGCAGATTCCCAAAAATTTTTTTCATTTCCATCCTGTCACCCCAACCCTAACTCCAAACCCCTTAGCCTTTCCCAAGGATCTGGTCGATGATCTTTACGGCCTCGATGAGTTCGTTTTCGTTGCGGATGCGCAGGTTGTTCTGGCGGAAGGCATCCCGTAAGGCATCGGAATGTTCGGGAAAAAGCCTGTAAAGGGTTTTGCGGTTGAGGCGTTTGAACTCGTGGGCCTGGTTGTCGGGCATCAGGATGTAATAAATGGATTCGAGTTTCAGTTGTGCCCTGGCCACCAGGGCGTTACCCCTTTCCTCAATGACTTCACGCTCAGAAAAGATGCGTCGGTGGGCGAGCAGGCGGATGTTGCCCCGGTACATCAATTGCCCGTAGATATTGATGGGGTTCGATTCGTACCACCGCTTAAAGGTGATGTTCTCGAAATACAGGCTGTCGGGGAGGTAGGGGACCTGGAGGGAGAACGAATGGACCATTTGCTTGTCGATCTGTATGGGTTGGAAGTTGGCGGGGTTGAGCCAGATGAGCTGGTCGAGGTAGCCGTTGTATCGAAGCCTTTCGACTTCCACCACCTCGCCTGAGGTGAGCGTCACCCGTCCCTGGTTCCAGTCTTCGGGGAAATACATGCTGCCCTCGGCGTGGAGGCCAAAGCTGAAGACCTCGCCCGAGAGCCTTGCCTGGTTGGGCGGGGTCAGGGCGTCGTTCTTACTGCCATCGGCCCAGGCAGGCAGGAAGGACAGCAGGGATACAAGGAATATGATGTGTTTGTTTGTCATGAACTAAGGCTTGATTGTAATCACTTTTTGAAACAGTATGGCTTGGCCTTCAGCGTCGATGCCCTGGACCTTCAGGAGGTATTCACCGCTGAGGTCACCTGTAAAGAATTCGATCCTTGTATTGTTGTTGCCACTGACCATCAGGTTGGGGTCCCAATAGGCCAGGTTGCGCAGGTCGGGCAGTTGCAGGTTGTCGTTGCTGTTTTCATGGCCCGGGGGCAGGAAACGGCCGGGAGCACGCGGGGCTTCGTGGAACGCTACGGTGGGGTGGGGCTTCAGGTCCAGGTCTTTCCAGGGGAAGTTGCGGGAAAAGAGGGCGACGATGCCCGGGAAGGACATCTCACCGTGCATCCATTCGAGGTTATGGACCTGGATCTCACGCAGAGTGGAGGAGTTCAGCTCCACCAGGGGGTCGAGCTGGAAGGTAATGACCCCATCGATAAACAAGACCGGGCTTCCCTCCATTTGCTTGCGGTCGTTGGCGCTCACCATCGAATGCCTGTAGTGGTTTCCGCTGTGGCGGATGCGCCAGGCCAGGATCAGCTCACGTGAGATGTCACGCAGGTCGTCGAGGGGCGCATAGTCGTCGAGGCGAATGGAGATGAGGGGGTTGGCGAACAGGAGCGGAGCGTTGAAGACATATTGCCGGGGGATGAGGCTGGGGCCCAGGTGGGTGATTCCGAAAGCCTTGTTTACACGCACCACCTCCTGGGCCTGAACCAGGTATTCCTTTTTTGCCGAAAGGCCTGAGAACCAGCTTTTTTCGAAGGGTGTTTCAAAGCTGAACTTATCGAACAGCTCAATTTCTATCAGGCCGGTATAGGTGGCGGGGTCGGGGGTGAAGACCAGCTCACGGTCGTTGTAATAGCCGTCGAGCAGGAACTGGAACTCTCCTTGATGGTTTGTACGGGTGTAGCGCAAGTTTACGAGGGTGTCTGGGGTGTTCAGGATGATCCTAACGCCCTCAAGGGCTTGCCCGTCGAGGCTCCGGGTGACTTTACCCGAGACGATGAGCTGGTTGGTTTCCATAAAGAAGGCATTGCGGCCGGGTGCATCGTTGTAGTCGAAGCTGCCGGTTTTGCTGATGCCTGTAAGGCGTTGGTTGATGGCCTCAGGGCTGAGTGTGCCGAAGATCCTGCAGGCTTCCATGGGCTCCATGTGCAGGGCCCTTGCCAGTGCTGAGGCGGTTTGCCATCCCTGCAGGCTGAGGGCGTTGTCGTGAATGGCTTCTTTTCGTGCCAGGGTCACGTTGAGTTTTGAGAGGCGGGTCCGGCGGGTGTTCTCGATGTCGAGCGTGATCTTTTCCCGCTTGGAGAAACGATCGCTGATGGAAAAGATCAGCCCGTTATCGCTGTGGTTGTTGAACCAGAAACGCCTGGCAAGCTCTGCTCCTTGCTGTTCGATGATGCTGATCAGGAATAAACCCTTTGGGAGCTCAGCCATAGGGATGCTCACCGAGAATGGCTCATGGGAATTAATGTTCAACAGAATATCTTTTACCACCTGTGCGTTTTGGGCAATTTGGAGCTTCCCCGAAAGGGTGCTGCCGGGCTGTGCGGCCAGGGAGATTCTCAGGCTGTTGTCCTGGAGGTCGGCTTTCAGGGCAATACCGTATGCCGAGGGATTGGGCAGGGGGAAAGTGGTTTCTGCGCCTTCGAGGGCAGCCAGGTATTGGATGGTGTCCTGGGGCGTAAGGTTAAAGGTGCCCCAGCCGTGTTGGTTGAGGTGTGAATGAGCAATGGTGTCGCCTGCGCCGGTGAGGATTGTCAGCTTTCTGTTGGAGGCGTCGAAGGGGCCTTCGGCAAGCATCATCACCCTGTTGTCGACGCCCCCGACCAGGTGACCCCCTTCGGGGAAGAAACGCACCTTTGGAGAGGCCTCAGCGGGCGGGTAGAGTGCTTCGAGGGTGGTGTCGAAACGGTTGGCCACAAAGATTGGCTTGCGGAAATACCACTCCTCGCCGGCATTGCGCATCCAGTTTGTGAAGGCCACCAGTTCATAATAGCCCGAGGAAAGGGTGTCGGGAAGGTACAGCTCGCCATTGGCGCTCTGCCTGTCGAGGGCCACAGTGATCCGTTTGATGGTGCCCTGATTGTTGCGCAAGGCAATATAGGCAAAGCCGCTGCTGCCGGCCCGGCTATTGGGTTCGGAGAATAAGCTCAGGTCGAAGAAAAGATTTTCGCCTGCCACGTATAGGTCGCGGTCGGTATGAAGGAAAAGCGTTTCACGGGGATTGGAAGACACGCCCCAGCGTTCTGCCTGCAGGGGCAGCAGGGACAGCATGAGGGCCCAGAAGGAAAGGAAGTATTTATATTTCACCTTATACATAATCGTTTTTCAGTATTATTGATAAATCCAGTGGGCCGGGAACTCCTCGTAAAGGCAACCCGAACGCGGAATTTGATCCAGGTTGTCGATCATCTCGATGTTGACGTTTTCGTTAAAGAAGTCAGCCATTACCTTATAGGTCAGGATATGCTCAGAGGAAGCTTCAAATAAGCCAAGCACCTTTTTGGAGGGGTCGGATAAGCATTCGATGTTTCCGGGGATCTGAGAGGCGATGGGGTCGAAAAAACGGCCTTCATCACCGAGTTGTTCATTTTTTGCCTTATGGAACAGGTAGCTGTCTTCGTTCAGGGTATAGACCTTGTTGATAAGCACCCTGACCATATCATACAGCTGTGGGCCTATGCCGTAATAAATGAAATCGTTGCGGTTCCTGATGATGAAGGCCACCTTATCGGTGGAATGGGGCAGGCTGTTGGGGTTGCCGATATCGGTTCCCACCTGGTCGAGGATGGGTCTTTTCACCCAGCAATAGTCGTAGGTTTCAGCAGCCATCCCTTGCGGGTAAATAATGATGTATTGCAGGTATAACTCTGTATTAAACCGATACCTGGCAGCTCCCTCAGGGCCTCCCGAAGTCTTCAGGAAGGTGTTGGTTCCATCAATGGCCGAGACGTACACGTTATTGGAAACATGGGAGTTGAAATAAAATACTTCCTGCCCGAGCTGCCCGAACACTGAGTCGACGGAAAGAGGGGGGATGATTTCCTGCGGGGTCGACCGGTATTCTTCGCCTTCGGGGGTTGTGATGTGGAGGGTATAGCTTTCGCCGATGCTGCCTGCAAAGGCGTCAGGGGTCCTGTAGGTTCCTGCCTCGTATTCAGTCAGGAAAACCGAGCTTCCATCCGTGCCTGTAATCCGTATCATGGCTCCGCTGACTTTTTCAGGGATGAAATCCTCCTGGAACTTCACGGTTTTGCTCAGGGTCACGGTATGGGTGCCGGGCTGGTCGGTGATGAGGCCATTCACTACCAGCAGGGGCTCCATATTGTCGAGCTCGGCCCTGTATTCTTCCTGGCAGGCCGGAAGGAGCAATGCGCTGAACAGGATGGGTAAGAGGAATATGATTGGGTTTCTTTTCATGATCAGAAGGAGAAATTATAGGTGATGGTGGGCAGGGGCCGCCCGATAATGTACAACTGGTAAAGCTTGAATGAACGCGGTTCGTTCAAAACCTGGGGTTCTTTCTTGTAGAAGATTGAGAAGGGGTTTTTCCTGCCGTAGACGTTCATCACGGAGATGGTCCAGCTTCCCTTGCCTCTGCGGTTCACGCGGAGGTTCTCATCGAGGGTGAGGCTGATGTCGAGGCGATGGTAATCGGGCAAGCGGTATTTGTTGCGGTCGCTGTAAAAGATGAGCATATTGGTTCCTTGCTGGAAAGCGTGCTCGGGGAGGGTCACAGGTCTTCCTGTATTGTAGGTGAAGGTGCCGGCAAAGCGCCAGCGGCGGCTGATGTGATAGTTTGCGCTGACCACCAGGTTGTGGGGACGATCATAATTGGTGGGGAAATATTCGTTGTGGTTGATCTGGCTCTCGGGGAAAGGGCTTGCTGTACGCACCCGTGATGCCGACCAGGTGTAGCTGGTCCAGCCTGTCAGCCTGCCTTCGTTTTTGCGCAGGTAGAGCTCCAGGCCGTAATTGTAGCCCTTAGCATTGATGATATCGGTTTCCAGGTAATCGTTGAGGGCGATGGCCGCCCCGCTTTTGTATTCGATGGCATTGTGGAGCTGCTTGAAATAAGCCTCCACGGAAGTCTCGATGCTGTTGTTGAGGAAATTGCGGAAATAGCCCAGGGCATACTGGTCGCTGCGCAGGGGTTTCAGGTGGGTGTCGCTGAGCTTCCAGATATCGGCAGGGGCCATTACCGAGGTATTCGAGATCAGGTTGATATACTGGTTGATGCGCGAATAGCTGAACTTAACAGAAGAGGTCTCACCCAGGCTGTAGCGCATGCCTGCACGGGGCTCCAGGCCATTGTAAGAAGCCATCGACTCGTTTTTGTCATACCTGAGGGTGTCGATGATGTTTTCGGGCAGACGCGGCATCCCATCCCCGTAAAGGTGAGCCTTGCCCGGGCCCAGTTGCAGGTATTGGGTGAAGCGCAGGCCGAGTTCCAGGTTGAGGCGTTCGTTGATCATAAACTCATCGCTGACAAAGGCGGCCAGCTCCAGGGCCTGCTCCCTATCCATGGTTTTGGCCGCTATTAGCGATTGCTCTCCTTTGGGTTGCAATATTCCGGGTTCAATGCCATAGTGGAAGCCATTGATGCCGAACTCCACCTTATGATCGGGCACGGGCAACCAGGTCATGAACCACTTCATGCTGTAATAATCGACGGAAGACCGCATGCCCTGGTGGATGTACGGGTTTATCTCGGGGGTCTCTTCAATGTTGAAGTCATACGTGCTCAGGCCCAGGATGAAAGTGGACGAAAGCCTTGTGTTGAAGCCGCTGTTCCATCTGAGCGAACCCATAGTATTCTGATAGTCGTAGTCGGTATTGCCCCCGAAGCCGAAGCGGTCGCCGCTGTAATAGCCAAAGAGGGTGATCCTGTTTTTTGGTCCCAGGGCCATGTTCAGAATGCCCGTAAGGTCGTAGAATCCTGCTGAGCTGTTCATCAGGTCGTCGTTGGGAATCTCCTTGAGAAACCAGTCGGAATAGGAGGACCTGGCGCCCAGGGATAAGGTGATCTTTTCCTTGATGATGGGGGTCTCGAGGAACAGGCGGCTGTTGAGCAGGCCGATACCTCCCATCAGGGTGGTTTGATCCTTGCTGAGGCCATTGCCGAGGCGGATGTCCATCACCGAGGAGGCCCGTTCCCCGAAACGTGCAGGTGTGCCTGCCTTGATCAGGGTAAGGTTGTTCACCATGTCGGGGTTGACCACCGATATCAGTCCGAAAAGGTGTGAAGAGTTGAACAGGGGTACATTCTCGAGCAGGATGAGGTTTTGGTCGGCGCCACCGCCTCGGACGTTGAATCCTGTCCCGAATTCTCCAACGGACTGTATGCCGGGCAAAAGGGTGATGCTGCGCACGATGTCTCTTTCTCCAAAGGTTCCTGGCAATTCCTTGAGGGCCTGGGCATCGAGGTTGATCATGCTCATTTGGGTGCGTGAAATATTCTCTTCAGCCCGTTTGGCGGTGATTGTAAACTCCTGAAGCTGGGTGCTTTGGCTGAACAGGTCGAATTCCACGCTACCCGGGCTGATGAGCCTGATGCGCTGATAGCGGTCTTCATAGCCCACATAGCTGATACGCAGGCGAAGCTCGCCAACGGGGAGTTCCATGGTGAAATTACCGTCGAAATTGGTGGAAGCTCCTGCCCCCGATTCCGTCTCATAAAGCACGGCGCCCATCAGGGGTTCGCCTGTGCTGCCGTCTACCACCCTTCCCGTAAGGGTAGCCTTCGAATAGCGGCCGTAATCAGAGGGGTTGCCCACCACCTGGTGGTCCTCGAGCGCAGTCATTTCAAGGGGCGCGCCCTCTTCAGGCACCAGGTAGATCATACCGTCAATGGTGACAATACTCAGGTTGCGGCTGCGGACAAGGCTCGCCAGGGCCTCCTGAAGGGGAAGGTCGAGCAGCTCGCCTTTGACACCCGATTCTCCCAACCACTCTTCCATTACAAAGATTCGGGTCCCGTGCTTTTGCTCCAGCAAACGAATGGCTTCAATAGGCGTTAGCGGGGGAGTTGACTGCAGCCCTGAAGCCTGCGAAAAGCCATGGACCGGAAAAAAAGCTGTGATAGCAATAATGGAGATCAGAACAAGAACATTTCGGAATCTTATCATGGTTTCTGCAGAAGGTCTTTATCTTTTCGGGAAAAGGATTGTTGTATAAACGGATAACTTATTCTGGTGTTTTTGTTTTTGAAAAAAAATATAATTTTATTCTTTTTTCTATGATTTGATCATCAAAAGGATAATCTGTTCAGGAGCCTGATCCGGGATTCCTTTTTTGGAGAAACCTCCAGCCTGATGGCAGTACACTGGTTCAAAAATAAAAACACGCTTGCAACCTCTTGTAAGCGGCCAGAGGCCGGAATCTTCAGGAGGGGGCAAATATCTGCAATTTTAATCGACTTCCAAAATTTTTATCCCAATCGTAACGATATTTAACCATTGCGATAATATGAATCTTAGATAAGAATTGGCTGCTATGGTTTAAATTTGCAGGAAAAATAAATTGTTTCACCTCATTCACATATCTTAAACGTATCCCCCATGCAGAAAAAAGACCTGATCTTCATTGCCTTAGTTGTTTTGTTCCTCCTTCCGTTCATTGTGTTTGAGCCATTGCTCGAGGCCTACAAATCTTTTAATCAGCAACATGGGATGATCATGAGTTTTGTGAAATTTGCCATTCTGGCCACCCTGGGCGAGGTGATCGGGCTTAGGATCAAGACGGGCAACTACCACCAGCCGGGCTTTGGCATCCTGCCCCGTGCCCTCGTATGGGGGCTGCTTGGCTTAACCATCCAGATGGCCTTTGTGATCTTCTCGACTGGTACCCCGCAATTATTGGCTTACCTGGGGATTGAAGAAGCCCCGGACATCCTGAATAATCCGGGGTTCAGCGGCCTGAAGCTGCTCACGGCCTTAATGACAAGCGCCGCCATGAACCTGATCTACGCCCCTGTAATGATGACCATCCACAAGATCACCGATACCCATATTGAGCAAACCGGGGGTAGGCTCAGCGGCTTGCTGAAACCTATGAAGACAGGGGAGATTATGGCCGGCATTAACTGGCGGGTGCAGTGGGGCTTTGTCTTCCGCAAGACCATTCCATTATTCTGGATCCCTGCCCATACAATCACCTTCATGCTTCCCGGCGAATACCGTGTGCTCTTTGCCGCCCTGCTGGGTATCATGCTTGGTGTGCTGCTGGCCATTGCTGCGGTGATGGGAAAAAAGCCTTAAGGATCGGTTCTTTTTGAAAAAAAGAAAAATTCATTTTCATTTTAAACTCCTGATGGTTTTCTATATCTAAAAAGAAATCCAAAAGGAACCCTATGAAGTTTATACCGATTATATTTCTGAGCATTTTTCTGAGTCTTTCCGGTTTTTCGCAGCGTCCGCAAGGCAGCGGGCAAGCGCAGCAGGAGGTAGTTGTGCGGGGCACTGTGGTGAGCCTGGGCGAGAACCAGGCCCTTCCCGGGGCGCACGTAAGCCTGGTGAGCCAACGTGACACCACACGTATCTTCAGGGCGATTACCAACATCAACGGGGTGTTCAGCCTTGACCTTCCCCGGGGAGACTATAGCCTTGTGGTGACCTATATGGGTTTTGAACCCGTGGAACAAAACATCCTGGCCAGTGAAGCGGTGAATGATGCCGGCCGCATCGCCATGAGCCTGCTCAGCGAAGTGCTGGGTGAAGTCATCATTTCAGGTCGTGCACCCACCACCCACCAGCGGGGGGATACCACTGCCTATAATGCCACGGCCTTTAAGACCAATCCCGATGCCAATGCCGAGGACCTGATCCGTAAGATGCCCGGTATCACCGTTGAGGGCGGGCAGGTAAGCGCCCAGGGTGAACAGGTGCAGCGCGTGCTGGTCGATGGCCGGGAGTTCTTTGGTGATGACCCCAACATAGCCCTGCGCAACCTGCCCGCAGAAATGATTGAACAGATTGAGGTCTTCGACCGCCTGAGCGACCAGGCACAGCTCACCGGATTCGACGACGGGGAAGCCGTGAAGACCATCAATATCGTCACCCGCGAAGACCGCCGCAACGGGCAGTTTGGACGGGTGTACAGTGGCTACGGCGACCAGGAAAGGTACCAGGCAGGGCTGGTGACCAATGTCTTTATGGGCGACAGGCGCATTTCCATACTGGGGATGAGCAACAACGTCAACCAGCAAAACTTCTCCTCCGAGGATATGTCAAGCTTCTTTGGCAGCTCAGGACGCGGGGGCAGGGGAAGCCGCGGCTCCGGTGGTCCCGGTGGCAGCGACTTCTTTGTGGGCCAGGTCAGCGGGCTCAACAACACAAACTCCCTGGGCGTGAATTACTCCGACAAATGGAAAGAAAAGGTGGAGGCCAGCGGAAGCTATTTCTTCAATTTTATGAAGAACCGCAACGAAAGCCTCAGCGACCGCCAGTATTTCCTGGGCGACGATGCCTCGCAGCTATACGTCGAAGAGAACAGCTCCGACAGCCGCAATATGAACCACAGGTTCAGCGGCAGAATAGAATACGAGATCAACGACAACAACACCCTGATCTTCTCGCCCCGCTTCCGTTACCAGGACTCTCGCTCAAACAGTTATAACAATGCATCCAGCTTCTTGCCCGACATGCAGTTCCTCAATATGTCGATTTCCGGTTATGAGCGCAACTGGGATGGCTTTTCCTACAACAACAACCTGGTTTACCGATTGCGGCTCAATGAAAACGGCCGTTCCATTTCGTCAAGGCTAAACTTCAATGTCAACAACAATAAAAACCTTTATTTCCTTGATGCCCTGAGCGAGTTTTATGAAGGGCCTGTCCTGGTGGAAGACCTCATTGACCAGCAGAGCAACTCGAGGACCAACAGCATGGGCGTCTCGGGCAGGGTGAATTACAGCGAGCCCCTTTCCGAAAAAAGCATGCTGCAGTTCGCCTACAATGTTTCCTATTCCGATAATGAATCCAACCGCCTGACCAATAGCTGGGACATCCAGAGCCAGGGGTACACCATTTTTGAAAATGACCTATCCAGTGAGCTCACCAATGGCTACCTGACTCAAAACGGGGAGCTGAGCTATCGTTTCCGCGACGAAAAGATCAACCTCCAGGCAGAGGTTGCCTACCAGAATGCCGGCCTGTCGGCCCTTCAGACCACCCCTTATTTTGCCGACCTGAGCCGCACTTATTCCAGTTTTCTGCCCAGTCTGAGGTTTACATACAACCTGTCGAAAACGCAGAACATCCGCATCCAGTACCGCACCCGCACCAACGCCCCATCCGTGAGCCAGCTCCAGGACGTGGTCGATAATACAAACCCCCTCTTGCTCCGGACAGGGAACCCCGACCTGGAACAAACCTACAGCCATTACGCCAACATCAGGTTTAACCTGGCCAACCCTGCCAAGTCGCGTACCTTCCTGCTGTTCTTCTTTGGCAGCCTGAGCAATGACGTGGTGGCCACCTCCACGCTGATCGCCGGGAACGATACCATACTGCCCAATGGGATGCAATTGCCCAAGGGAGGCCAGTTCAGCCAGCCGGTTAACCTCGACGGCTACGGTAGCATTCGCTCAATGATCACCTACGGTTTTATGGCCAACCCCATCAAAACCAACATCAACTTCAATGGGGGTGTGGGCTATACCCGTTCCCCGGGCCTCATCAACGGGCAGGAGAACGTCTCAAACACCCTCAGCTTCTCGGCAGGGGTGGTGTTCAGCAGCAACATCAGCGAAAACCTTGACTTCACGCTGAACTACAGGGGCAATTATAATGTGGTGGAAAACAGCCTCAGGCCCCAGCTCAACAACAATTACTTCTATCACCTGAGCGGTGCCAAGGTTTCGTGGATCTTCCTGAAGAACTGGGTGCTGCGCAACGATTTGTACAACTATATGTACACTGGCCTGGGCGAAGATTTCAATGAGAATTACTGGCTCTGGAACGTGAGCTTCGGGCGCAAATTCCTGGCCAATGACCTGGGGGAGCTCACCCTGGGCGTTTACGACCTGCTCGACCAGAGCAAGAGCGTAACCCGCAATGTGACAAGTAATTACGTCGAGGACGTTCGTACCAATGTCCTCAACCGTTATTTTATGCTCACCTTCACTTACAAGATCCGCAATTTTGGGGTGGGGCGCTGAACCTGTTTTCAATAAGATGAAAAAGAGCCGGACCAGGCATTGCCCTGAATCCGGCTCTTTTTTTCCCCGGTTTGAATGACCCTAACCGGATGGTTAGTAATAATATTGGGAATGAAAAAATCAATAAAGGTTTGTTTCAAGGTCCTGCCATCTTCATAGTTCATACGGTTTAAAGCGTCTAAACTAAGAGGATGGTAGGAGGATGGTAAGAGCGGGGTTTAGCCCTGACCCCTGGTACCCGGTACCTGATATCCTGGCTAAACCCCGAACTCCAAACCTTGCACCCTGCCGGCAGGCAGGCAGGCTTGAACCTAAAACTTTTTTTCTTCTCTACCTTTCCACCACGCGGTTCTTGACGTATTTATCCAGCCAGTTAAGCCATTCCCAGTGCATATGGAGGACGGACTCGCGGGCCGAGTAGCCGTGGCTTTCGTGGGGCAGCATCACCAGGCGTACGGTGGCACCGTGGCCCCGCAGGGCGTCGTAATAGCGTTCGCTCTGGATGGGGAAAGTTCCCGAGTTGTTGTCGTCGATGCCGTGGATCAGCAGGATGGGCGCCTTGACCTTATCGGCGTTCATAAAGGGCGACATGCGGTTGTAGAGGTCGGGGGCCTGCCAATAGGTGCGTTCCTCGCCCTGGAAGCCGAAGGGGGTTAGGGTGCGGTTGTAGGCGCCGCTGCGGGCCACGCCGGCGGCAAAGAGGTCGCAATGGCTCAAGAGGTTGGCGGTCATAAAGGCACCATAGGAGTGTCCTGAAACCGCTACCCGCTGAGGATCGGTTACGGCCATTTCCACCAGTTTGTTGATGGCTGCCTCGGCATTGGCCACCAGCTGTTCCACAAAAGTGTCGTTGGGTTCTTCATCGCCTTCGCCCACGATGGGGAAGCTGGCATTGTCGAACACGGCATAGCCCTGGGTGGCCAGCATCACGGCGGAGGAAGCTCCCACGCGGGTATAGCTGTAGGGCGATCCGCTGACCTGTCCTGCGGCATCAGCGCTCTTGTATTCGCGCGGATAGGCCACCATCATGGTGGGCAGGGGTGCATCGACGCCTGGGCGGTAGCCTGCAGGCAGGTAAAGGGTCCCGCTAAGGGGAATGCCATCGGCCCGTTCGTAATGAACCAATTCCTTCTGCAGTTCACGAAGTTTTGGAGAAGGATCGGGGAATTTTGAGATCTGGGTAAGGCGGTTTCGCCTGAGGTCGCGCATAAAATAGTTGGGCTGCACATCGACCGATTCACGGCGTGTGATCAGCAGGCCGCGCTCGGCATCGAGCAGGCGGACGGGGATCTCATACCAGGGGGCTTCACTTTGCCAGAGGCGCTTAGTGAGGCCTGTGCGCAGGTCGTATTCATCGAGGAAAGGCTTATTTCCTTCAGGGGAAGCGCCCTGTCCCGAGAGATAAAGGAAGCGCTGGCGGCGGTCGAATTGAAGTACCGAACGTCCGTATTCATTAAGGGTTGTCTCAAAGCGGCCGGGGTCGTTGTAGCGGTCTTCGGTAGAGCGGTCGAACAGCAGGCTCATGGCCAGGGAAGGGTCGGTGGGATGGAAAGAGCTGAGCTTCATGCGGCGGGTTGCGCGCCAGCTCTCAGATACCAGGGCAAAGTCGCTGCGTCCCCAGGTGATGCCTGCGTAACGCAGTTCGAGCTGGAGGCTGGGGATAGGATTTCCTGTAAAGGGAGCTTCGAGATAAAACAACTGGTCGCGGTAATCAGCTTCTGCTGCGGGGTCACCACCGTCGAGGGCTTCCACCCAGTAGAGGGAAGCGGGCTTGTCGTTGCGCCAGGTGTGGCTGCGGGGACCGGTCCTCACGCTGCTGAAGCCCTGGGGCAAGTTGTCGGTAAGGGGGATATCGGCCAGGAGGCGTACCTGGCGGCCGTTTATGTCAAGCAACTCAATGCGCTGGGGGAAACGGAAGAGGGGGACAATATAGGAATAGGGCTTGCGGATGGTGGTCACCAGCAGATACTGTCCGTCGGGTGAGGGGTTGAACCGGCTGATCACAGCGGGGTTTCCGATCTTTTGGCTGTTGCCGTCGGTATCTGTTTTAACCAGTTGGGAAGTGACATAATAATCAAAGATCGCTTCATCATAAACGTCTTTCAGCAGGTCCTGGAACGTCCGCACTGCTGCCCTTCGTCCAAGGCTTTCCTGGACAACGGGCCCATCAGCAACGCCCGGGCGTGAGGGAGCGGGGCCCCGGCCATCGGGGACGGCCGAATAAATGATGGTCTTGCTGTCGGAGAGCCAGCTGAAGCTGTTGCCCAGCACGTCGTTGATGACCTCGCCGGTAAGTTTGCGGGCGGTGGAGCTTGCTGCATCGGCAACCCAAAGCTCGATACCGGTGCCCGTGGTGTTTGTAAAGGCCACCATCCGCCCGTCGGGCGACCAGGCAGTGTTGCTGATCTTTGGGCTCTTGGGCAAGCCCAGAACAGGGCGTTCATTGGTGCCGTCGAGATTCATGAAACTGAGCCCTGTGCCAAACCTTCCACGGCTCGACCCATTGGTGGCAGGGTCGAAACGCAGGCCTGCCAGGCGGTATTCTTTGGCGGCCAGGTCTTCAATGCCGGGCAGATCGGGGTTGGCAATCAGCAGGACGGTCTGGTTGTTGGGGCTGATGATCATGCTGGGCGTGGAAGGCGCATCTACCAGTTCAATGATTTCCTGCGGTGGCATTTGGTACTTGATCTGGGCAAGCGCAGGGCCTGCAACCAATACAAGCGTAAACAAAAATACAATAGCGGTTCTTTTCATAAGAATAGTTTTGGATGGTTGATTTTCAATAAGCCAAAATAAAAAGAAAATCAATACCCGTGCGGGTTTTAAATGGTTTTGTTATTTGCTTCGGTCAAAAAGAGGTTTTAAAAGCCAAACCCAAAGGGTAGCTATGATAAAACTGATGACAGTACCCCAGGCCAGGCCTGCCCTGGGGAAGAAATAGCCCGCAAAATGGCCATAAACGATGATGTTTGTGGATGCAAGAAGCATGATTTTACCCAAGCCCCTGGCGAAACCGGGCCCTGCCGAGAGGGTGAGAATGACCATTGACGAAAGCATGACGGCAGGGAATGTAGAGAAGATGCCGGTCCAGAAAGCCGACCCGCTGCGGCCGATAATTACGGCGGTGCCCACCACGGTGCCGGCAAAGGCAGCGCGGATCAATACCTGCCACCAGGAATAGCGTTTGCCGGTTTTTGGCGCAGAGGTGATCTTCAGCCCTTTCTCGGCGATAAGCCAGGTGCCTATGGCTACCACAAAATAAACGAGGGTCCAGGTGAGTCTTCCAACCTGCTGGAAAAAGGATGAAAGGACTGCAAGGCCCAGCCAGGTGGCCAGGGCGGCCACGAGCCCCCAGCCCAATCCCCTGGGCAGAAACAGGATAAAAGAAAACAAGAACAGGGTGCTGAGGGTCATCCCCAGGGGTACGGAAATAGTTGCCTCGGCAGCAAACCCGGGGCTTTGGGTAATGCCAATGAAAAGCAGGGATACCAGGATGGTGGAGGGCAGGTTGCTGATCATGCCCCCCAGACGTGAGCCCAGGCGCTCCGAAAGCAGGCTAACCCCGGAAATCCATAAGCCTGCAATGACTACCGACAAAAGGAGTTGCTGCACAAACAGGGAAGACATAGGCTGGGTTTTGAACAGGCCAAAAGTAGAAGGAATTTTTTTTGTTCTGAAATATTTATTGTTCAGAAATTAAGCCGTGCCAGGCAAGGCCATGCTGGCATACTGCCATTGGTCAGGGTGTTTCAACGATTGAATGGTCATTTCAGTGGGGTCATCGGCATTTCGCTTGTTTCGGGTCGATTTTTCCCCTCACAATTCCGAAATTTTATTTCTAAAATGGTTTTTTTTATCCGGCGGGAATTTCTTATTTTGCAACACAATCAGCCCGGGGTCCAATCAGTTTCCCGTAAGGGAGGACAAGAGGCAAAGGAAAGCGATACAATAGAATCTAAAAACATAAAACCATAAAAAACATTTACTGATTATGAAAGATACTCCGATCCCTTATGAGAAAGTACAGGAACAAGTAAAGCGGATGGGCCTTCCCAGCGTAGGGAAGGCCTCCATTCGTGAGATCAAGCGGCTGATTGACCATATAGAAGAAGCCACGGGAATTCCTTTTGTACGCATGGAGATGGGCATCCCGGGCTTGCCCCCTACGCAGATTGGCGTGGAAGCCGAGATAGAGGCCTTGCGTCAGGGGGTGGCAGCCATTTACCCGGACATCGATGGCATCAAGCCGCTGAAGAAGGAGATTTCGCGTTTTGTAAAATTGTTCATGGATGTGGATGTTGACCCGCGCTGTTGCATTCCCACGGTGGGCTCCATGCAGGGCAGCTTTGCCGCCTTCACCACCATCAGCAGGATGTATAAGGAAAAGGACACCATCCTGTTCATCGACCCGGGTTTTCCCGTGCATTATCAGCAATGCAAGGTTCAGGGCATCCCGATTGACCGTTTTGATGTATATGATTACCGTGGCGATAAACTCCGCCAGAAGCTCGAAGAGAAGCTCTCAAAGGGCAATGTTGCGGGCTTGCTCTATTCAAATCCCAACAACCCTTCGTGGATATGTTTTACAGATACCGAGCTGAGGATCATTGGTGAGCTGGCCACCAAATACAATGTGGTGGTGATGGAAGACTTGGCGTATTTTGCCATGGACTTCAGGCAGGATTATTCCAAGCCCGGAGTGCCGCCCTATCAGCCCACGGTGGCTAAATATACCGGCAATTATATCCTGTTCATCTCGAGCTCAAAGGCCTTTAGTTATGCAGGTCAGCGCATCGGCATGATGGTGGTGAGCGATCATTTGTTTGAGACCCACGCGCCCGACCTTACCCGTTATTACAATTCGCCGAAGTTTGGCAATGCCATGGTCTTCGGCACGGTGTATGCCCTGAGCTCAGGCACTTCGCACTCGGCACAGTATGCCCTGGCCGCCATCCTGAAAGCTGCCAATGACGGGACGTTCAACTTCCTCGATGTGGTGAAGGAGTATGGAGAGAAAGCCCGGATCATGAAAAAGCTCTTTAACGACTATGGCTTCCATATCGTCTACGACAAGGACGAGGACAAGCCCCTGGCCGACGGCTTCTATTTCACCATTGCCTACCCGGGATTTTCGGGAGCAGACCTTATTGAAGAGCTTGTGTATTACGGCATCAGCGCCATCTCACTGGCCATCACCGGCAGCGAACGTCTTGAAGGCCTGCGCGCCTGCGTATCGCTGGTGAGCCGGGAGCAGTTCCCCGATCTGGAAGAAAGGCTGAAAAGGTTTAAGGCGGACCACCCGGTTGAGTGAGAGTTGAGAGGTGAGAGTTGAGAAGACTTGAGGATGTAATGATTTGATGATGAACAGATTACAAGGATAATAAAACAGGCAGGGGGCTGAGGCAAGACCCAAGAATCAAGACCTTGAACTTAGAACCTTGAACCAGAAACCTTGAACCTTGAACCAGAAACCTTGAACCTCAGGACTTTTCCTTTTTTTTCAGGAAATATTTGGCGTGAATGATGTTTTGACTATCTTTGCACTCTCAAAAAACGATCTTTCTTTTTTTGCAGGATTTTCACAAAGGAAGATTCAGCGCAGAACACGGAGAGGTGGGTGAGTGGCTGAAACCAACAGTTTGCTAAACTGTCGTAGGGGTAACCCTACCGGGGGTTCGAATCCCCCCCTCTCCGCTCTTTTTTTTCAAACGATTTTCGGGGTGTAGCGTAGTCCGGTTAGCGCGCCTGCTTTGGGAGCAGGAGGTCGGAGGTTCGAATCCTCTCACCCCGACCTAAACGGTCAAAGAATTTCTTTGGCCTTTTTTTTATACCCAGCAAGGAGGCAGGTTCTAACCAAGGAGCGATAGCGACGAGCTCTTGAGTGCGCCGTTAAGTGGGCGAAAAATCCTGCCACCCCGACATAAAAAAAGCCATGGATTGTTTCCGTGGCTTTTTTTTATTACCTTTTCCCACATTAAAATTATCAGAATTTCCTACTTCTACTAACCAGAAAATCCCGGGCCATGTCGAACATTGATTTGATCATTGAGGAAAGAGCCGCAGATATCGGCAATTTTTTAGTGGGGCGTTTGCTGCCCTTTCGCCAAAAAAGATCGGTTGGGCCCTTTGTTTTTGTTGACCATATGGGGCCTGCAAGCATGAACAAGCAGCAAAACCTGGATGTGTTAACCCATCCGCATATCGGTCTTTCTACCCTTACTTATTTGTTTGAGGGTGCAATCATGCATCGCGACAGCATAGGCTATGAGGTAGAGATTCAACCCGGGGCCGTCAACTGGATGACCGCCGGGAAAGGGGTGGTGCATTCGGAAAGAACGCCCGCATACCTGCGCAATGTAAGTAAAAGCTTGCATGGCATGCAAATTTGGGTGGCTTTGCCAAAAGAACTGGAAGAAACCGAACCCAGCTTTACGCATGTGGAAGCAAGTGAGATTCCTCAATGGAATGAAGGGAGCGCTGAGATAAAACTAATAGCCGGAGAAGCTCTTGGAAAGAAATCGCCTGTGCCGGTTCACAGCAAACTCTTTTTTTTAGAAATTAAGAGCAGCAACCCGCAAAAGATCAGCATCGGAGAGGATCTTTTTGGAGAAAGCGCATTGTATATTCTTGAAGGATCGGTGAAAATTGAAGGCAACAGCTTCGAACCGCAGCAGCTGCTTGTTGCCCGCAACAGTAAACTGTGTGAGTTTGAATTGGGTGCAAATTCCAGCGTGTATGTTTTTGGCGGACAACCCTTTCCCGAGCCGCGCTATATTGACTGGAACTTTGTTTCTTCCAGCAAAGACAGGCTGAAAAAGGCCCGTGAAGACTGGATCAACCGTCGCTTCTCCGAGGTTAAAGGCGAAACGGGTTTTGTGCCCTATCCGCAAAGATAGCCGAAAAATTAGTTTTTTTTCTTTCGTTCCCTGCCTGAAAAACAAACCCCATTGGAGCAATTGCTGGCCAATGGGGTTTGTCGTGGATATGCCTGGCTTAGGCTAAAACAGCTTCAGGGCAGGTTGATCAATTTATCTGATCATTAGCCTTCGCACAACAATCTGTCCGTCGGTGTAAAGACGCAGGAAATAATATCCCGGGCTGAGACCCTGCAGGTTCAGGTTGGCGTCAGGATTTTCGAAGGTTCTGACCACCATGCCATGCAATTGCAGCAGTTCGGCTTTCTGTATATTGGCGCCTTCAATCCTAACGTAAGATGAGGCGGGGTTTGGATAAATGCGAAAGCCTGGTACTTCAGTAATTCCCACGGTGGAAGTAAGGGTGACGGTAATGTCCAAATCGGCTCCGCTTACCACAGCCTCGCCCGTGGCAGTGGTATGGTCGGTGGCGGTTACCTCATAGGGATAACTGCCATTGACCAGCAGGATTGTAGCTTCGCCGGCAGCATCGGTGGTGAGGCTTGTGCCTGCAATGTCGATGGTGGCTCCTTCGAGGGGGTTATCGGCGCTTGTGACCACAAAAGTGAGGGTGTATTCCGTCTCCAGGAGGGTTACCTGGACTGTAACATCCTGGTCGACAAGGGTCACGGCTCCTGTAAAGGTTTCATAGCCATCGAGGCTTACTTCAAAGGCATAATCTCCGGGAACCAGGTCAATGCTTGCAATGCCGTCAGCGCCGGTGGTGATTTCTTGACCATCGATATTGACCACAGCATCTTCAAGGGGGTCAGTGCCATGGGTGACCTCAAAGGAAACGGTATAGGTTACCTCACTCATTGTAATGGGGACCTGGAGCGGTTCGGCAGCCAGGGTGAAGCTTCCTGAAAAATCTTCATAGCCTTCGATGGTTGCCGTGAAGTCGTACTGACCTTGCATGGTGATGAGGTTGGCAAGGCCTTCGATATCAGTGGTGAGGGGGTCAATGCCTTCGATGGTGATTGTGACGCCTTCCAGGGCTTCGCTATCGTTGTTTGCAGCGGTGAAGGTGACCTTTTGAGCGGCAGGCATAAATGAGACCAGGCCCAGGCTGCTGTCATCGGGCTGGTGGGTGACTACGGTTTCGATGCTTTCGGCATCCTGGACTTCCACATCCCAGAGGTTACCCATTGCAAACTGGTTCACGGGGCCGTTGTTGTACAGGTCATAAGTTACGCCTTCGTTGCCGTTACCGCTGAAGACGTTCAGTCCGGGATTGAAGCTTTCGGGGTCGGTGTTGCCCATATTCACCTGGGGGTAGCCGATGATTGTGATGCCCCAGAGGTTTCCGGAAATCAGGTTGCCAGTGACCATTACGCTCTGGTAGGCGCTTGAGGAGGAAGCGGTCAGGTTGATGCCGCTGCCACCCAGGGCGGGGTTGTTTTGGGTGTTGTTGTCGGTGATAGTATTGTAACGGATCCAGCCATCGATACCTGAGCCGGTGAGGGTAATCCCGTAACGGTTATTGACGATGGTATTGGAATCGATTACCACCTGTCCGGCGCCACTTAAAAGGTGTGAATAGGCAATCCCGCCTGCATTGGTAAAGGCTTCATCGCCGATGATTGTATTGCCCACCACATAGCTGGTGTTTCCCGCTCCAGCAAGGCCCAGGTTGATTTGTGGCCTGTTGGAGTTCTCGGTTGTGTTTCCCGTAATTGTATTGTACCGGATGTTTACCGGGCTGCTAATGTTTGAGGGGGTTCCGATGGCGGGGCGCTGATTGGAGTATATGTTGCTGTTGATGACGGTAGCAGGACCTGTAATGTCGATGGCGCCGCTGGATGTCAGGGAACCGGAGGTAGAGCCCGACTGGTAATAAGTGAACCGGACGGTGCAGCCATCCATAAGGAAGGTTCCGCCGTTGCCCACCTTAAGACCGCCGCCATATTCAAAGGTGGCGTTGCGCAGGTAGGTATAGTGGCCTTCGTAGAATCGTATACCGCGCCATCTGCTCTCAGCCTCGGGGTCAACAGCCGAGAAGGTCATTTGGTCGGGGGCATCGACGATGAGTGCTCCGTTCGACTCGATATGTGAAAGGCCGTGGAACAGCAGGGTTCCGTTGGATAAGATCTCGATGGTGTCCGTGGCGCTGATGATCAGGATGCCGTCCATCTCAAAATGGTCGCCAACTTGGGTGATGACGCCTTCAGAGTTTGCAGCGAGGGTTTGCAGGTCCCACTTAACGCCTGTGCCCGGGGTTGTAAACTGGGCATGTGCCATAAAGGCGGTAAGCAAAAACAAAAAGGGTAAAAGTCTTTTCATGATAAAAAAATTAGTGATTGAAGTTGAATATTGCGGGAGGTGAAAAAACCACGCCGGTATGTGTAAAGTTAGTCATTATTTCCTTTAGAAAAAAGCAAAAAACTGCCCTCAAAGGGGGATGTAATGCAGGCTGGAGGCTTCTTTGAAGAGAACCATGCTGAAGGAATATCCTCCCGGTTTTTAAGCATTGCTGATCAGTGATTGGACTTATTCTTCAAAACGAAAAATGACAGAGAAGATCCTGGGGATGCTTTTTTCCTTTGTTTGATCGAAATACTCGCGGATCTTCAGGATTGAAAACCCATTGGCCTGGGCAGCCCCGGTAAAGTCAGAGATGTTGTGGTCGAAGCAGGTCAGAACCCTGGTACCCTGGCTTGACTCAAAGCGGGCCTTGGTCCCCGTGTATTGTTTGAAGGGGTGCAGCTCACCCAGGTATAGCATTCCGCCCGGAGTCATTTTTTTTCGTGCTTCCGCAAACACAAAATGAAGGTCTTTAATGTGCTCGAGCACCAGGCTAAAGGTGATCAGGTCGAACTGTTCACGGGAGAAATCCCAGGGTCTTGAAATATCAGCCTGAATGAATGAGACCTTATTGCTTTTGACCTTTTCCTTTGCCCGGGCAAGCATCTCGGGGGAGAAGTCGACCGCCAGCACTTTTGATGCCAGTTTTCGCAGGAATAGGGTGTTCTTTCCCGTTCCGCACCCCAGTTCAAGGCAGGAGCTGAAGGAGCGGCCGTTGAGCATTTCACGCAGGGCCCCGGCTTCCAGATCGCGGGTCTTGTTCTCGTTGGTGTCGTATTGCCCGGCCCACTGGTTGTAGGCGTCTTTTACATCTTGGGTTTTCATGAAGACTGATCCTTTGTTTTTTTCCATTCACGGTAGTGGTCATCATTCTGATACCAGAGGATAATGGAGAACAGGGACCCCGACACAAAACTCCCTGTAAAAACGGGAAAAGAATATTTCCAGACATGGATGTCGGCATTGCCGCAAAGCTTAATCAGGAGGCTGAGCATGGTGACGCCAAGGGCAAAGACCAAACCCGAGCTGATGCAGAACAGGAACCTGGGTTTAGCCCTCCAGAAGGCCCATTTGTGGATGTTTTGTTTTGAAAAAATTATCATAATGTCATTGGCTTTCGAAAAACATTACCCCCTCAGGGGCTAGGTCATTGCACGGGAGCAATTGTTTCAGAAAAAGATAAAACAGGTCATTTGATTAAAATTTTTTTTGTAACGAAAAACTTATGTTCAAAAATCAGGGTTATAAAATACAAGCCGGGGGTTTCTTCAATAGAAAGGGTTTGGGTGTTTATCCCTCCAACTTGATTTGAAAAGAAACCCTTGCTGAGTATCTGTCCGTTGGAGGAGGAAATGAAGTATTCTGTGATTCCGGGTTGGGAGAGGTCGTAACGGATGTTGAACTGTTTTTTGGCAGGCTGGGGAAAGACTTCCACCTCAAAGGGGTTTAGGCCGTTTACCGGTAACATATTGGTAGAAGCGTCTCTGATAAGCAAAACCTCAAAAATGGAATAGTCGGCCTCGGTTTGCCCGGTCTGATTGGAACTAAAGGGGTTGGCTAACGGACTAAAGATGCCACCCACAATATGGCCGATCTGGATGGTGTCATGATCTATTTCATTGAGTTTGATTACTTCATTTGAGAAGTGAGGTAAGTCAAGGTTGGGGATAAACTCAGCACTGGCACCCTGGAAATAGGGCATATCAAAAGGGAAGCGGTATTCGTGCCAGGTACCTTCTGCTGAACGTGTAAGCCGGCTGATTGTTTGAACAAAAGGGACCAGGTTGTCCTGGATTATTTCATCCCCTTGGTAGTAGTATTGGCTGATTCCCCCAAAAAACAAGGAGTGCATTTGGTTTAACCTGCCGTCGTATAAGCTAACCTTAGCCCCATGGTAATTGCTTAAATATTGGTTGAAACCGGTGACGGGGGTATAGCCATCGGGTCTGATCTCGACAGGGTAAAGGAAGGGTAGGTCATAATTTATCTGGAAGACGCCTGAAGAAATGGTGTAGCCCAGTATACCATCCTCAAAGACCTGTGGCAGCAGGTTGTAATCTCTCCGCCTCAAATGAACAGGATCGGTAATGGCTTCGTAATTGCTGATAAGGGGAGCGGTGCCACTGTTGTCAATTGTAAATTTTCTAATCTGGTTCGTGTATTCTTGTTCAAAGGTAGGGTTGTTCATGGGGTTATACCTGCCGTCGAAGCGCTGGCCACCCACCAGGTAAAATATATCGTCGATTTTCCCCAGCTGACCTCCCGTAACGGCGAATACATCATCAGAGGCTTGTTTGAAAAAGGGTTGGATGGGCTCACTGTTGATGATGGCCTCAATGAGTCCTGATACCACCACAGTGGTTAAATTGGGAAAGGTGACGTGGTCGTCTATGCTTTCAGCATAGGCATAACCCCCGATCACATAAAGGGTGTCGGCATCCTGGAAAAAATTCATATTGGTTGACTGCAACTGCTCACGCAGCCCTGTGGGCAGGGTCTCAACAGAGGCTGTCCAGGTTTCAAGGCTTTCCACATCAATCACCATCAAATCGGTATTGTTGGCAGCCTCCGGAAAGCTTGCCCAGGGCTGGCGGGCATGGATGCCTTCAGTTCTTCCTCCAATAAGGAGCCATTTCCCATGGTGCTGGGCAAAAGCGTAGGAATGCAGACCCGGGAAACCGGGCACGTCTACAGGCACCAACCGGAGCGTATAGTCGAAGTCATTTTGCGCTGAAGCTCCGCAGCTTATCAATGCAGCAAGGAGAAAATACAATAGTTTTTGTTTCATTCCGGGTAAATATTCAGATAACGGTCAGAATCAGAAAAGGGTCATTCAGCTTGGGTAAACCCCAGCTCCAATTCATCCAGTTTTTCTTTTCCGGGGGCAGCGGTTTGGGGGTCCCATCCGCGTTGTGCGTAATACTCATCAAGCATTTTGTTGAATGCCTCGCGTCCTACCAGCATCCCTTCGGAAGGCCCACTGGTGGGTGCATCTTCAAAGAAACGGTCGGGAATCCAGTCGTCGCGTCTGGAGAACCCTTCGCGGTGATTGAAATGCCGCTCTATATTGATGATGCGCTCGCCGGCCTTTTCAAAGGATTCTTCGGTCCACTCCAGTCCCGTGATGGCCGCCATGAAGTTTGGATAGGATTGCTCATCACGATACCAGCTGCTTGCAAAGCTGCAGGCGCCAATAGAGTCCTGAAGGGCCATTCTGTTCTGGGCTGAGGGGTTTCCGCCGTGCATATGGCAGGCGCCGCGGTTGCTGGTGGCGTAGGAGATGCCATACCTGCCCGGGTTTTTATGCACATTCCAGGCGGCGAGCTCGTGGCCTTTCACGTGGATGGCGAATTTATGGGCGTCATTCCCTATTAGGCCGGCAAGGTGCTTTACTCCCTTTGATACTTCTTTGCCGATGCCCTCCATTTTCCCCATACGGTGGATCATCCTGAGGGTGGCTTCTACATTTCCCCACCCCAGTTCAATGCCGTCAAGGAAATCAAGGTCAATGAGTTTTTTTTCGTAGGCCTCAATAAGGAAACCAATGGCATTGCCCACCGAGATGATGTCCATGCCATAGTCGTCGGTGATGAAGATTGCATGGTTGAGGGCGTTCAGGTCGTCGATCAGGAGGTTTGCGCCCAGCATGGTTCCTGTCTCGTATTCAGGTCCGTCGTGAACCAGGCCGCCATAAGCGCCCTTGGCGTTGCCGCTTTTTTTGCATGCCAGGGGGCAGCAGTAGCAGGCGAAGTTGCGCTTCCATACCTGTTCGCGGGCTGCTTTGGCACCAATTTTATGGATGTGCTCAAACGAGCCTTCCTGGTAGTTTTTCACTGCCTGGGTGCCGTTGTTGCTGGAAGAGGTAAGTGCGCCGGCGGTGCCTTCATCACGCCAGCTGTCACGCCTCTGGGTCTGCTCGGCAAAGGCTTTTCTGGTCTTGCTAAGCAGTTCGGTAAAGCGTTTATGGTCGGCCACATTGGGCATTCCGGTGCCGCGAACGGCAATGGCCTTGAGGTTTTTTGATCCCATCACGCAGCCTGTGCCTCCTCGTCCTGCGGCCCGTGCAGCAGTATTGATGATACAGGCCATGGGATTCAATTGCTCGCCGGCAGGGCCTATGTAGCAGGTGCGGAATCTTCGGTCACCCAGGTGCTCGATAAATCTCTTGTCGAATTCATCGGTGCCCATGCCCCAAAAAGGGCTTGCATCCCTTATCTCCACCCTGTCGTTGTTGATGTAGAGATAAACAGGGGCGTCGGCTTTTCCCTGGATGATGATGCCATCGTAACCGGCAAAGCGGATCTCGGGACCTATAAAGCCACCCATACTCGAATAGCTGATGGAGGAGGCATTGGGGTAGGGTGAGTCGAGGGGTGAGGTACGGGGTGATTTGCAGATCACGGTGGTGCGTGAAGAAGAGGGGATGGGCAGGCCTGAGAACGGACCCGGCATAATCATCAGGGGATTGGAGGGGTCGAGGGCATCGATGCCGGGCTCTCTCAGACGGTCCCACAGGATCTTCATCCCCAGACCCCTGCCGCCCACAAAAAGACGCAGGTCTTCTTCGGGAACCTGAAAACGGCTTATCTCTCGCGTGCTTAGGTTCACGTCCAGCAAAATTCCGTAATATCCTTGGGTTCTCATAAGCTCATTGATGTGTTTAATGATTGGTAAATGCAAATCCGGGCTGATTTTTCTGGAAGTTCTTACCAGTCAATTTCATAAAACTGTTTGATGAGGATGCGGGCAATGGCATCGGGCGACTTGCCCCTGAAGTCTTCATTGCCGCTGTATTCAACATATTTCAAGGCATCGAATGGGCAGTATTTAACACACTGCGGATCACCGTTACACAAGGTGCACATTCCGAAAGGCCTGCGGCTGGCGCTCATTTGGATAACCCCTGTGCGCTGTGAGCGGCAGGCTCTGGCACAGCGCCCGCAGCCGATACAGGTCTCCGTATTATTGCGCACTGTTTGGGTAAGGGGATCGCGGTACATGGCTTTTCGACCCGTGACCTCATCGGGTTCGATGGGACAGGCTTCAATGCAGGGAGCGTCTTCGCACAGTGAGCACACCATGGGAATGTCGACGTCAGGATTGAACCAGTGCACCCTGATGTTCGACAGCCAGGGGTTGCCCAATCCCGGGAGGCTTTCTCCATTAAGTTCCACCGGATGGTTAAATGCCGAACACACCGTCTCGCAGGTCCTGCATCCCGCGCATTTTGTGAAATCGACCACGATGCCCATAATTCCATTGGCAGGGGCTGCTTGCAGGCGGAAAATCACCCCGAAGTTCCCCAGCATCACAAGCCCGCCGGTGCCAATGGCCATTTTTCTCAAAAAGTCCCTGCGGGTTTGGGTTTCCTTGATGTTGTTCATAATCCGGCCTTTTTTGATGAAGCGTTCAGGAGGGGGAAAAATCTGCAACAGGCATATGAAAAACATTCCTGCCTTTTTCATCGTTTCTCCTGACTCTCGCCTGTAAATTTAAACAATAAGGACAAGACACCCAGCCTCCTTTCTCAATTTCTTTTAAGTTTTGAACAGGCTTTATGAACAAGCTTTTTCACTGCGCGTTTTATTATCAGATGATTTTTTATTCAGCAAAACCCAAATGCAATGAACCGGTTTATGATTTTTCTGCTGGTGATGAGCATCCCTTTGTTTTCATTTTGCCAGAACCCAAACACAACGAACGATATGACCGTAAACATCAAGGCCAACGACCCGGGAAGTTACGACATCAAGCGGGCCGAAGAGGAATGGAAGGCGCTGCTGGGCCCCAATTCTTATTATATCCTGCGCAAGGCAGGCACCGAAAGACCTTATACCGGTGAATATTTCGACAACAAGCAGGCAGGCATCTATTATTCGACGGCAACAGGCCAACCCCTCTTTATTTCCGACACAAAATACGACTCGGGCTGCGGCTGGCCCAGCTTTTTTGAGCCCATAGTCCCCGGCGCCGTATTTTACCGTACCGACCGTTCCCACGGGATGATACGCACCGAAGTGGTCGACTCACGCAGCGGCTCACACCTGGGACACGTCTTCAACGACGGACCACCCCCGACAGGCCTGCGCTATTGCATGAACAGCGGTGCAATGACCTTTGTGGGCATTGAGGAGGAACCCCCTGCCCTGGTGAAAGAATATATGGCTTCCCTGGCCAGCGAGGAGGAGAAAAAGGCAGTGGAAGCCTTTAAACTGAAAAATGAAAAGTGAAAAATGAAAAATGGGATAAGAGAAATTAAAATCTCATTTTTATCGTCTCACTTTTTGAGCTGGGGTTGCTCAGCCGGTCCACGGCGATGATGCTTAGCTCATAGCGGCTGCGCTGGAAGAAGGGGCGGCGGGGCAGGTTGAATTCCACTTCGCCCGTCACAAACCATATAGGCCCGCAAACCCGGCCTTTCCTGGTGAGGGGGTTCAGATAAATCACATATCGCCTGCTTTCGTTCAAGGGGTCTTGAACAGGCCGGGAATACCAGCTCAGTTGACGACCTAGAAGTTCTATGTTAAAAACAGGCATTGGGGGCAGGCTGTCTATCCAGGGCATATTGGGTGTTAAGGCAGGTCGGCAATACAGGTCGCGGCTCAGGCTGTCGGCCATGCCCAGCAAGTCGCTGCGACTGAAATGGCGCTGGCTGAAGAACACGCTGCCTGAAACCGATGACAACTCACGGGCCATCCTGATCTGGTCGGGGATTTCGGAGGGGCGGTCCCAATAAGGCGCTCCGGGATTGATCTTATAGAGGGCATGGCCCACGTAAAGATGGCGGTGTTCCAGGTTTTGGTTCCACCAGTGGATCAGCTTGGTAAAGTTGGCTGGTACATCCCGGGTAGTCCAGTAAATCTGGGGCATTACATAATCGACCCAGCCCCGGTGTTCCCAAAGCAGGATGTCGGCATAGAGGTCATCGTAGCACTGCACCCCTGCCCGGGTATCCGATCCTGCGGGGTCGCTTGCCTTGTTGCGCCACACCCCAAAGGGGCTCACCCCAAACTTCACCCAGGGCTTCAGATGTTTGATGGTATCGTTCAGGGTGCGGATCACCCGGTTTACATTCTCCCGCCTCCAGTCGCCCAGTTCTTCAGGAATACCTGAGCCATAGAGGCTAAAGGACAGGGTGTCGGCGAAAGCCTCCCCGGCAATGGGATAGGGGTAGAAATAATCGTCGAAATGAATGCCGTCCACATCATAGCGTGCCACCAGGTCGGCCACCACCAGCAAGAGGTGTTTTCTTACCTCGGGTAAGCCCGGATCAAAGTAATAGCGTTCGCCGTATTTGAGCAGCCATTCTGGATGCCGGTGCAGGGCGTGGGTGGGATGTAGCGTCTCCTCAGCGCTGAATGAGGCACGAAACGGGTTGAGCCAGGCATGCAGCTCCAGTCCCCGTTTATGGGCCTCGCTGATCCAGAATGCCAGGGGGTCATAATAGGGCTGGGGGGCGGTTCCCTGAAGCCCGGTCAGAAATCGTGACCAGGGCTCCAGGCTTGAGGCAAAAAAGGCATCGGCGGCAGGTCGCACCTGGAAAAACACGGCGTTCATCCCCAGTGCCTGCTGCTTGTCGAGGATTGCCAGGGCTTCGCTTTTCTGGGTCTCCACATCCAGCCCGGGGCGCGAAGGCCAGTCAATATTGGCCACGGTAGCCACCCATACTCCCCGCAACTCCTGTGGAATATCCTGTGCTTTAACCGCATTGATTGAATGGATAAGCAAGAGGAACACCATACCGGCCCCTGTGAAAAACCCTTTGTGGTTCATTCCTTTTTTTTTCGAAAATAAGCCTTTTTTCTGAACTCCGGATTGATAAATTTCAGGCTTTTGAAACGATCTTATTGGCATTGCAGTCCTGAATAAATTCAGAAAAAGTGTAACTTTGCAGTCGAATTTAAATCCAGCAGATGGTTCCGTAGCTCAGCTGGATAGAGCAACAGCCTTCTAAGCTGTGGGTCGCAGGTTCGAATCCTGCCGGAATCGCCGGAAAAGCCGCCATGTGCGGCTTTTTTTATTTTGTGCGGGTCAATGAAAAGGCTGTGGTAATCCTTTGATCACCCCGAAATTCCCTTACCTTTGCCGCAAAAATAAGGCAATGACTGAATG
>LSQX01163132.1_pt3 | contig 29280 bp, 23 predicted proteins | sample 654561 | NCBI WGS metagenome assembly LSQX01 (sample SAMN04489861, study PRJNA283612) | anaerobic digester metagenome | isolation source: 4 biogas reactors fed with cattle manure at either 37C or 55C with and... | place: Denmark: Kongens Lyngby | collected 2014 | reverse complement strand
TTGGGTTCTTCTCATCACGCATTGCTCATAATTTGATTTCACGGTATGTTACGGTTTCCACGGATGTCTGCATGGGGCATGGGGCTCCCTCAACCTCAACCTCAACCTTAACCTCAACCTCAACCTTAACCTTAACCTTAACCTTAACCTTAAAATTATAATTCTTTCTTAAGTTTATCAGGGTGCTGGCGGGTGTCGAAAAGGGCAGCGACCTGGATGGTTTTGCTGTCGTAGCGATAGAATAAGGTGGTTTGTTTGGTTACCACGCAGCGGTGGAGGCCTTTTACGGATTCGGATTCAGGGGTGCTGTCGGGGTGTTTGGTAATCTGGTGAATGGATCGGTCCAGTTTTTTAATAAAATCTTTTTTGGCTTTCTCCGACCATTCTCTTTCAAGGAACTGGAGCAATTCTTCCAGCCTGATGGAAGCCCTTCTTGAGAAGACTACCTTGCGCATCACCGATGCTTTTTCAGGAGCTCTTCATAATCGGTAAGCTCGCCCTGCTCGATTTCCTTAAAGCCCACAAGGATTTCATCCTGTTCCTCCCGGGAAAGGCTGAGCCAAAAGTCAGGGCTTTCTTCCTTGCGGAAGATTTTGCGGATGGTTTCGAGGATACCAGGATTGTCGGTTTCCAGAACCATCCTGATGATCTCAATTTTTGCGGACTGGAGGTCCATGGGTTCTTTTTTTTCAAATTTACGAAAAAAGAAAATAATGTGATGATGTGATGATTCGCGGATTAGCGGATTTTCTTACCAACAACCTTTGCGTCTTTGCGCCTTGGCGGTGAAAATTTTAACGCTAAGACGCTCAGAACGCTAAGAAGACCTTCCTTTCAAGTCAATTTGCAAAAAAAATGATCTGTGCTAATCCCTTAATCTGTGGAAATCTGCGGATAAAAAAAGAAACCCTCCACTGATACACACTAATGAAAAACAGGGATAAACGCTGATGTCTTATCAGAGAATATCTATGGATTCATCAGTAAAATTGGATTCCACGGATTGTTACGGATTCCACGGATTATCCACCAATCTACTGATTTACCAATCCACTTTTTATCAGTGAACATCAGCGTCTTCATCAGAGAACATCAGTGGAAGGTTTTTCTTTGCGTCTTAGCGCCTTGGTGGTGAAGGAGGCATTAGACAGTATGCAGCAGACAGTAAGCAGCAAACAGGAGGTCCTGGTATTCAACTCATTAGTACATCAGCACATTAACACATTAACTGATCCGCGTTGAACGGAGTTCATCCGTGGCATCCGCGTTCCATTAAGTCAGTAAGAAGAAAAAAGTAAGAAGTGAGAGGTGAGCCAGGAGCCATAAGGATCTGCAAGAAAGGGGTTGGAAGGCTTTCTTTTTTTCCGTAACTTTATCATTCAAAATTGCCTGTTATGACAACGCTTGACCTGAAAAAAGAGCTGGTGGAAAAGATCAATGAAATTGATGATGTTTCGTTTCTGAAGGCCATCAAGATCCTGTTAGAGACGAGAACCAGCGGGCCGGTTATTTCACTTACCCCTGAGCAGCAAAGGGACATTGAGCTTTCAAAAAAGGAAATTGAAAAAGGCCAGTATTTGAGTCAGGAAGACATTGACAAAATGTTCGGGCAATGGGTAAACGAAAAATAATCTGGTCGCAACGGGCTAAGATTAAACTTTTTGAAATCCTTGATTTCTATACCACACGGAATCAAAGTCCTTCCTATTCTAAAAAAACTTTTCAAAAAGTTCAGGAAAGAACTCAACACCCTTACAAAGCTACCCTATCTTGGTCATAAAACGGATGATGATTCGGTCAGGGGTTTGATTGTGGAAAAGCATTTTATTTTATTTTACACTTTCACAGACCATCATATCATTTTGCTTGCCATTTGGGATTGCCGTAAAAATCCAGAAGATTTGATCATCAAGTAACTGCAAAAAGCTAATGGCAGATGAGAGGATTAGCAGATTTTTTCATGCCAACATACGCTGGCTAGCGGACAACACCTAATAAACTAACTCCTCAACTCCTCAACTTCTCAACTGAGAACATCCGTGTTTTCATCAGAGTGCATCAATGGAAGGTTTTTCTTTCGCGGGAATTTGGCAAAAGATTGGGATGAAATTTGCCCAATTATTCGTAATGGTAGCGGCAGGCAACAATTTCTATGGAGGTATCCGTAACCATATAAACCAGGCGGTGTTCTCCGGTTATGCGGCGGGACCAGCAGCCTGAAAATTGATGTTTAAGTTTCTCGGGTTTGCCGGTTTCTTCAAAGGGGGTCCGGCGAGTTTCTTCAATGAGGGATACCAGTTTCCTGAAAACAAGCTTATCTTTCTCTCTCCATTGATTAAAATCATCAAAAGATGAGCCCTTAAACACAATATCCCGCTTTCCAGGTGTCATTCCGGTTTGTTTACATAATCCTGAAAGTCCTTTGCGGTGAAGGTAGCGGCAGGTTCAGCGCTGATGTTTTCAAGAATGTGTTTCTCGTTGGCGGGGTAAAATGAGAGGAAGGCGGTTTCATCAAAATCAGCAGATACTTTGATGATGATATCCTTATCCCTGAAAAGTTTTTTGATTGAATCAATGAGCCGCTGATCCAATTCACTGGCTTTGACTTTAAATAGGGCTTCCATAACTGTTTTTCTTTGTTCAAATTTACGAAAAAAAGAGGATGTGGTAATGTGATAATTAGCAAATTAGCAGATTGGTTTCGGGTGTCGGAGCTTCGCCTGTCCGACTCCCGGCGGATCAGCTAGCCAGCGGATGTCGGGTATTGGGTCATTGGTCATTGGTCATTGGTCATTGGGAAAACGTTCTGAGTTAGGGAGCTTGTCCGCTGGCCAGCGGATTTGGGGTTACTCCCCCTTTGGAGGGGGTTGGGGGGAGGTCCTTTCTCCTGGCAGCTTCCCATCCTTTTAATTCCCGCGTCTTCGCGTCTTAGCGGTGAAATTTCCAACGCAAAGGGCGCAAAGAAAAATCCGCGATGATCCGCGTTCCAATAAAAAAACCGTCCACTGATAAACGCTGATGTCTTATCAGAGAACATCAGTGTCTTCATCAGAGAACATCAGTGGATAATTCCTTTTCGCGTTAATTAGCTAAAAATTCGCATGACAATCCCAAAGGCCGGATACCTTTCAAAAGTTGAGGAGTTGAGGAGTTGAGGAGTTTAGGAGTTTAGGGGTTGAGGAGTTGAGGGGTTGAGGAAACGCCCAAACCTCAAATCTTTACTTCCCGATGCAGAACTTCTCAAAGATATTCCCCAGGATCTCGTCATTGGTCACCTCGCCGGTGATGGTGCCCAGGTGGTGGAGGGCGGTGCGCAGGTCGACGGCCATCAGGTCGCCGGGCAGGTTTTCTTCAATGCCCTTGTGCACGGCGGCTATGGCTTCAGCGGTTTTTGCCAGGGCCTCATAATGGCGGCTGTTGGTCACGATGGCCTGGTTCTCCTCTTCCGGGGCTACGCTTACCGAGCTCAGCAGGCTCTCGGCGATGATTGAGATGTTCTCTTTCCGTTTGGCGGAGACAAATATCGTCTCGAGCTCCACCAGGTTACGGAAATGATGGGGGATTTCCTGCATCAGGTCTATCTTGTTGGCCACCAGTATCAGGCGCTTATGCTCGTCGTAGAACTTCTCACGCAGTTCATTCAGGGTGGCGGTGATCTCCTCCAGTGTGGTCTCGCTGGCGTCGAAGACATAGAGAATGATTGCAGCCTGTCGTATCTTCTCATAGGTGCGTTCAATGCCAGCCGTCTCAATCACATCCCTGCTGTGGCGCAGGCCTGCCGTGTCGATAAATCGGAATGCCACCCCTTCGATGACGATCACATCCTCTATGGTGTCTCTTGTGGTGCCCGGGATCTCGCTGACGATGGCCCGCTCTTCGTTGAGCAGGGCGTTGAGCAGGGTTGATTTACCCACATTGGGCTTGCCGATGATGGCCACGGGGATGCCGTTCTTCAGCACGTTGCCCATTCTGAACGACTGCTTCAGGCGTCCGATCTCTGTTTCAATGGTATCCAGCAGGCGGGACAGGCTGCTGCGGTCGGCGAACTCCACATCCTCCTCGCTGAAGTCCAGCTCCAGCTCAATAAGTCCTGCAAAGTTCACCAGCTGGCGGCGCAGCTCGGTGATTCTTTCGGAGAAGTGTCCGCGCATCTGCCGGAACGCCATTTTGTGTGATGCCGAGGAGTTGGAGGCGATGAGGTCGGCCACCGCTTCGGCCTGGGAGAGGTCCATGCGCCCATTGAGGAAGGCACGCAGGGTGAACTCTCCGGGTCGTGCCATCCGGGCACCCGCATCGATCAACAGCTTCAGGATCTCCTGCTGGATGAATGGCGAGCCGTGGCAGGAGATCTCCACCAGGTCATCGCCGGTATAGGTATGGGGGGCCACAAAGCGCGTCAGCAGGACCTCATCCACAGGCTGCCCGGAGGCGTGTATCAGCCCGAACACCGCCCGGTGGGATGGCATGTGGTCAAACTTCAGCCCCTTTTTCCGGGGCTCAAAACAGCCCGCAGCAATGGCAAAAGCCTTGGGTCCGGAAAGCCTGATCACCGCGATGGCCGCCATCCCCGCTGCTGTGGCAGGCGCACAGATCGTATCTTTTGTCCCATATCCTTCCATAATGCCCTCCTTCCTTTCTGAATATTACAAATATAAACCATTATCAAGGCCCTCAGTAAAAAAATCAAAAATCGGAACTAAATAGCCTGCTTTTCAGAGAACATCATTTTTTTTAGGGAATACAGAATATTAGGGTGTTGGGTTTTGGGTNNTTGGGTTTTGGGTTTTGGGTTTCAGGGTTGTCATGCGAATTTTGGCGAATTACCGCGAAAGGGGGCTTTTTACTTTCTACTTTTTACTTTTTACTTCTTACTTACTACTTTTTCTCGTCCTCGCGTCCTCGGTGTCAGGTCATTGTTAAATTGTTAAATTGTGGAATGGTCATTGGTCAGTAGTCATTAGGGTTTCGGGTTTCGGGTGTCAGGTGTCAGGTGCTCCATGCCCCATGCAATTTCTTCCACTGATTTTCGCTGATGAAGACACTGATGTTCACTGATAAGAGATCAGTTTTTATCCGTGTTTTTCATCAGAGAACATCAGTGGACGGGTTATTAAGTTTTCTCGCAAAGAACGCAAAGCCTTAAATCGCAAAGAACGCAAAGGTTTTCCTGGCAAACTCTGCGTGAAGCTTTCGTGGCGGGCTTGGCGTGATTTTTTTTGTTTCACAGAGTAACACAGTGTTATACACGGTGTTACACAGTGAAAAAAGTCAGGGCTTGACTTGAAGTCAAACCCTGACAAAACCAGGCAGGGGCCATCTGTCCATCCGTTTAAATATAATTGCTTTATTGAATTAAGGCTGAAAGAGTTGCTGTCAGGCGGCTTTGCCATGCTTTTTTATATCTTTGTGTTAAGGATTTTTTTGCGGAATTTTAGAAGGAATGAATGAATGAAAAGGATGTTTTTGTTTAATTTTTGACCCTTAATTAGAAATCCTTTCTGTTGTTGTTTTATGTCAAAAGTTCAGACGCCCGATAACAGCACCATACAAGAAGAGAAGCAATTTTTGGCGTGGGTGATCAAAAAACTCACCGACACTTTGAAGCTGTACAGTGAGCGGATCAAGGGTTTGTCGGAGGATATGCTTGACGCCAGGAGATACCTTTATGATCAGAAGACGGGGATGGACCGCATGGAGCGTTATGCCATCCTGCAGAGCCTCTTTCGCGGCAACCTGGTAGGCGAGTCTGCCGTTGAGCGCAGGAAGAACATTGAGAAGCTGGTGGTGTCGCCCTATTTCGGGCGCATCGACTTCAGGGAGAAAAACGGCGAGGAGGTGTTTGCGCTGTATATCGGCATCCATTCGTTTTACGATCAGGAGGCGCAAGCCAACTTAATTCATGACTGGCGGGCGCCTGTTTCAAGTATGTTTTACGACTTTGAACCGGGCGCGTCTTTTTTTGACACTCCAGCGGGCAGGGTAGAGGGTGACATCACGCTCAAGCGGCAGTATCGCATCCGCAATGGCAGGATGGAATACATGCTTGAGAATCCTTCGGCGGTGTACGATGAGGTGTTGCAACAGGTGTTGAGTGAGCGTTCAGACCGTAAGATGCGGAACATCGTGGCCACGATCCAGCGTGACCAGAACCCCATCGTCAGGAACGAGAAGTCGCGGGTGCTGATCATACAGGGGGTGGCAGGCTCGGGCAAGACCTCCATAGCCCTTCACCGCATCGCCTTTCTGCTGTACCGTTTTAAGGACAGCATCAAGGCCGATAACATCCTGATCATTTCGCCCAACAAGGTGTATGCCGACTACATCGCCAACGTGCTTCCCGAGCTGGGTGAGGAGCGGGTGCCTGAGATGGGGATGGAAGAGCTGGCAACCGGCTTGCTACAGGGAAGGTATAAGTTTCAGACCTTCTTTGAGCAGGTCACTCATATGATGGAGCAAAACGACAAAGCCTTCAGGGAACGCATTGAATTCAAGGCAACGGCAGAGTTGCTTTCAAAGATGGACCAGTACCTTGTGTATGTCAGCAATGAATTTTTTCAGGCTGCCGACCTGTGGGTGGGTCGCAGCCTGGTGCCCGAATGGTTTATCAGGGAGCAGTTTGAGTCGCTTCACCGTCTTCCTGTGATGAAGCGTTTTGGGGTGATAGCCAAAGCCATAGAGGACAACATTGTGTTTTATTACCGCCGTGATGTGGGTCCTGAGGAGCGTAAGTACATCCTGAAGGAGGTGAGGGCGATGTTCAGGATCACCAATCTCAGGCAGCTGTACAAGGACTTTTATGCGTGGCTGGGGCGGCCTGAGATGTTTAAGGCGACCTCCAGGTCGAGGCTTGAGTATGCCGATGTGTTTCCGATGGTTTACCTGGCCATACGTTTTGAAGGCTACCAGCCCTATGAGCAGGTGAAGCACCTTTTGGTGGACGAAATGCAGGATTACACCCCTGTGCAGTATGCATTGCTGGCCCGGCTGTTCCCCTGCAACAAGACCATACTGGGCGACGCCAGTCAGAAGGTGAGCCTGTCGGGCTCCTCCACGGCGGAGATGATCCGTGAGGTGATGCCTGATGCCGATGTGGTGAAGCTCAGGCGCAGCTATCGCAGCACCTTGGAGATCACCCGCTTTGCCCAGCAGATCCTGCCCGACAGCCTGCTGATCGCAGTGGAACGCCACGGAGCACCCCCACAGGTGAAGAAGCTCGCGGGCCAAGAAGAGGAAGTGCTGTATATTGCTGAACAGATTGCGGAATTCAGACAGTCGGGACATCAGTCCATGGGGATCATCTGCAAGACCCCGAAACAGGCGGAGTGGCTCAGGGAACAGCTCGAGGGCCTGCAGGAAGAATTTGCTTTTGTTGATGATCAGAGTAAGGCGTTTTCGAAAGGGGTGGTGCTTCTGTCCATACATCTGTCAAAGGGCCTGGAGTTTGACCGGGTGATCGTGCCTTTTGCCTCCGCCCAAAATTATAAAACAGAACCCGACAGGCACCTGCTTTATATTGCCTGCACACGGGCGATGCACCAATTAAGTGTTTGCTTTTCGAATCAATGCAGTACATTTATTGCCTGATACCTTCACATGATCGGATCAATGGACGGGAAGGATTTAACGTCTTCCTTTTCCTGCCGGTAAGCATTGCGAAGCTTGATGTTGTTGGGTTGAACAGGCCCGGGTTTGATCAGGGTAATCCGGGAAGGATAAAAAAAGCCCGGCTCAATGAATCATGGGCCGGGCTTATAGATGCTGATGAGGCCTTACCTGATAATCCGTATTTTTGTTGCAGTGACACCTTCAGAAGAAAGCGTCTGAACAATATACATTCCTTGGGGCAGATTACTGACGTCTATGCTTGTTTCTCTTTGGAAGACAGATTGCTGATAAACCGGCCTTCCGAAAATGTCTGTAATTCTGACCTCTTCCAGGGCCACGGGGGATTGTATTGTCAAATGGTTGTTTGCAGGATTTGGGAATACTATAATCTGCTTGTTGGAGTGCTGAGGTACGTGTACATTGTCCGGCACCCCAAAGACATCATTGATTATTTGCGGGCCTGATACCGTCAATGAGCGGTTGTTTTCGGATGTCCATTCAGCGCCGTCCCAGCCGGGGTTCAGGAAATATTTGTATTCGTAGCCGTCTTCTTCCAGCCACAGGGATTTTGTGAAGATCACCGGGTTGTCATCGGAGGGCTGCATCTGCTGGTTGAGGGGATCATCGCCCGGGGTATCCCAGTTGAAAATTCCCGCCATGAACACTTTGTCGTTGTCGGGGTTGAACCCTTCGACGTTTTCCATATTCACCCTGAAGGTGATCTGATGGCCGCCTGTTTTTTCCAAGGCATTGGAGAATGCCGGCTGTGAAAAGGCCTCGGCTGCATATTCAGCCACGACGGCATATTGCCAGAGTGAAGGCTCGAGGCCATTCCAGGCGGGGTCGAAGAACAGGGTGTCGGCCGTGCTGTTTGTCAATTCCTGCCATTGACCGGCCTCATCAAGGGCTTCTGGTTTCAACCGGTACACCCAATAGTTTTGAACAGCTTTGTCTGTCCGGTTTAACTTTTCAAACTGCTGGGACAAGGAGGCTATATGGCCGGATAAGCTTGTGCCCCGTCTGGATTTCAGGAGGCTTGAGTTATTTGCATAAAAGGTTTTGGCCTTAAGCGGTTCCTTGAGGCCGTAACCTGAATATATCCACAGGTTGATGAGGAAATCACCGATGTCACCGGTCAGCTCAAAGGCAGCCGGGTCGTTGACAGGGGCAAGGACGGAAAAGCCATCCGGGGTACCGTCAGCCGTTAAACAGGGATAGGCATCAGAAGGACTGCCGCCCTGAGCTTGGATAAAGACCCCCAGTAAATTGACTCCTGAGGCGTCGAAGTCACCCGGAAGGATCTCTGACTCCCAGTCGTCGTTGTTTTGGGTAGAGAAAGGGCCATAGGATGCCAGGATTGCATAATTTTCAAAGTCGACCAGGTGGATCATATATTGGTATGAATCCATGGGGGCGCCCCATTGCAAATGATGGAAGTCGAGGTGACTCAAGCGGGCATCGGGGAAGTCGGAAAGGTCGAAAACGGTACCATACATTAAGTCGTGGTACTGGTATAATGCATCGGGGATTTCAGGGAGCGCTCCGTCGTGTTGAAACAGTTTCAGCAGGGATTCGCCGGCAGGCGGTGTCCATTGTACTTTCACGCCGCCCGGGAGCAATTCTGCCGTTACATTGCTAACAGGGAAAGCAATGGGCTGTAGGATGAATGTGCCGGTGTTCAGGTCGCTCTCTTCAACCACAATGCTTTGAACGACAGAGGCGTAGCCCTGTGCAAGGATTTTGATAGTATAGGTGTTTTGAGCAAAGACATCATGGATCAGGAAATGCCCGTCGTCGGCTGAGCTTACCGCATAGTCTTCATATCCTTTTAATGATACAAAAGCCCCGCTTATTCCATTTTCAGGATTGTCCATTCCGGCTACCTTTCCGGTTATTGTGACCAAGGGGATGGCTTCCAATGAGGCATTGACCGTGGTGGATTCAAATTCTTCCACCACCACATCCTCGACTATGAAGTCGAAGTATCCGTGTTTTGAAAAGATCAGCTCATAAGTCCCGGCCTGAATCATTGGGAATGCGTAGTATCCGTTTTGATCAGATGTGGTGCTGATGCTGAAATCAGCGATCTGTACAGTTACCTCTGACAGGGGTTCACCGTTTGAAGTGATCATCCCTTCAAGGCTTCCCATCTCGGAAGTTGAAAAAAGGAAAGAGATGTTTGGATGGTATTCACTGTTGTAGCTGTAAGGAGGGAGGTTGTCGGGGTTAAACCCTTCATCGTCATTTTCAGCAATCCGGGATCGCCAAACTCCGGGTGTCCTTGAATTGTAGAATGCCCGGCCTAACAGGTGATATTCATCATAGGTTTTGTGGGAATAAATCACCAGGTTTTCGCCGCCATAAAGGTAGGGCTCGGAGAATTGTATGAACAGCTCATTTTCACCTTTTTGAAAACTCATCAGGCCATCGAAGACCCTGCTCATTATGGAGGGTTCGACCCAGCCTTCAGACAGGTCGCCGGCATCGGTTTCCCCAATCCAGATTTGAAGGGGAACATCATCGGTTTGTTCATCAAAATAGCTGACATATTTAATGCCGCTGATGATACCGCCATTCAGGCCAATCTCTTCAGGATAATAAAGGTTTTGGGTCAGGCTGTGGTAGTTAAAAAAGTTATAGGGTTGAAACTTAAGCGGTTCCGATTCATTGCCTATGCTGACAATGATAATGTCAGCAGCCTGAATTGTAAGTTGGAGGCCTTCGGTTTGATTGTTTTCCTGATGATCATCGTCATCAAACACAATGGACCCAAAGATGCTAAGATTTTCTTTTGTATCGTCCGTTGGGGTCCAGGGGATTTGATAGGAGATCCGCTCGCCGAAAGCAATGGGATCTCCATCGAGGGAAGCCAGGATGCTGCCGTCGCCGGATACAAGGTTTACCGAATAATCATTTTGGGAAAGGCTGCCGGCATTGGTAAGATCGAAGGTGTACACCGATTCAGTTCCAATAACAGGGGTTGTATTTCCCGAAAGGGAAAGGGCAAGGAGGTCATTTTCCGGGGCAGGCTTGATGATGATGTCATCAATAAGCCACAGGTTGATCACATAGGAAAGGCCATCAAAACGGATCGCCAGTTGAAACTGTTCAGCCTCCTGGGGGACGGTTATGGAATAACTGTATTCATCCTGATGGATGTTTGCAATGCCCAGGTCCATGGCCCAAATCTGCTCCCAGCTAGTGCCCCCATCGAAGGAAACATCAAAACCAATATTTTCATTGTTGATGGCTTCGTAATTGATGAGGTATTGTTTAAAGCTGAGGTTAAGGTACTGATGACCATTTGTAGGAATAGGGCTGCTAACCAGGCGGCTGTTTCCCATAGCCATTGAATAGCTGAGGCAAAGCTCAGGAGGGTTGCCTCCTGCCATTTGGCTCTCAGTAAGGGTCCAGGTGTGTTGCGTGCCATTGAGGGTCCAGCCCGGGGGCAGCTGGCCGGCAGGATATTGAAAAGGTTCATAAAAGATGACGTTGCCTGAGGCCAGCAAAGCATAATCAGACGTGGCGAAACCACCGGCTCCCATCTCGTTTGCTGCTGTCACTGAATAGAAGTAATTGCCCATTTCAGGGACGGTGGTGTCGAGGAATTCTGTGTCGGTCAGGTCTTCAATAAGCAGAACATTGTCGGGGAACCGTGTGATTGAATAGCTGATGTTGGTGCCACAATAACCACCATGGAGGCCTTGCTCAGGAGGATCCCAGGAGATGAGGCCATCATTGCCCACTGCGGTTAAGGTAAGCAGCTCAGGAGCTGCAGGGACATCCAGGCCGATATAGACAGAATAAGCCTTTTTAGGGCCGGCGCCTGCTTCGTTGATGCCATAAACCAGGTAGGTGTAAATGCCGGGTTCTGCGATGTCTTGGTCGAGGTAGCTTGCCGGCGCTCCGATTTGCGGGTTGTTGATTGTGTGAATGGGCTCGCCATCGCGTTCTAAAACTACAGAATTGAGCTGGTCCAAGGGATAACCACCATAAGTTGCAGAGGGGTTTGTCCATTGAATGTTGGCTTCCAATTGTCCCATGGATCCAGCCAATGCTGTAATATCATCAATAGCGGCAGGGGCCTGATTTCCTGCAAGGGAATAGGGAATTGCAAAACCGGCCAGTTCTGCTATGAACTGGTGAATAAGGGTCGCCTCACCCGTTTCGGTGTTTATTTGATAGAACCCACCAATTTCTTCTGTCGCTTCATAGAGGGTTCCATAGAGCAGGTTGTTTGTACGGTCGCAGGCAATATCCTGGGCATAATTAATCTCCAGGCCCAATAAACCAATAAGGGTCCCATGGCCATTTTTGGGGTTGATGTCGTACAAACCTCCGTCATTCAGGTTTATTCCAAAAATATTCCCATTGGCGTCGGCTGCAATGCCAATAATGGTTCCATCGGTAATCAGGCCTATTGGGGAGGCACTTCCTGATTGCAAATCCACAGTAAAGAGATAGCTGCTTTCCTCAATAATCCCTGAGGCATACAAAACATCGGCGGTGGGGTCCCAGGCCAGGCCGGTCATGCTGTAGCCCATAGAGCCGGCCAAGATGGCTTCTCCTGTATATTCATCGATAATAAACAAACCGGAATTGTCAGGATGGTAGGCAATGGCATACCAGTCATCATCGACAAAGTCGGCACCGATCATCCAGATCATCTGGGCGTTGATTTCCAGGATGGATGTGATGGTTCCGGCTGATAAGTTAATGGCAACGGGGCCCGTAGGGACTCCTGAAGAACCGGGAAAAGTGTTCCAGGCATAAGCGTTTTGACCGGTTTTAAAGACGGGCTGAGAAAACCCAGGCAAAAAATCCCGCTTATTTACCGGTGCACGATCCATGCTTTTCCATGTTTGAGGTTCCTGTTTGATTGCGCCTTCAGGAAGGGCTGATCTTCTCCCTTCGGTTTCAGGGAAGGGGGATTGGGCATTTGCAAGGATAAGGAAGGTAAAGAAACCAAACAGGAGGATTATTCGTTTCATAATGGGTTGTTTCAAGAAAGTATTTGGAGGAAAAAGATCCTTAAATGGCAATTGGCTAAGGTTTGCTGTTTTGTTAAAGGCCTATGCAGAAAACGGACTGCACAGGCCTCTATTGTTTATGGTTGCTTTAGACCGGGTATGGACTATTCATCTTTGATGCAACGAACAGAATAACCCATTGTTTGTTGTGTGGGGTTTCCGCTGAAGTCTCCACTGCTGTATTCCACCCTGAAGGTCCATGCATTATCCTCTGAGAACAAGGAAGTAGTCCACCAATAAACGTGTTGTCCAAGGGAATAATAATCACCGTTTCCTGTTCTGTAACCGGAGGGGAGGGCATTGAAGCCATACACATCGAGGTGGTTATAGTCTTCCCATTCATAAGCGTCCCATCGTGGATGGGGGTCAGGGGCCACGCTTGTGGAACGCAGGGCATCGGCGACTCCTTCGACGGAGTTCCATTCATTTGGATAACCTTCTCCAATGGCAAAGTCACGAAGTGCTTCATAGTCTTCCAGGGTAGGGATTCGCCAACCTGTTGGGCAGACCCCTCTTTCATCCACAACAGCATACCAGTTATAAAGGATGCCATAGGCGTTGATCATTTCCCCATCGGAATCAATGCCCTCTATGGGGTTGCCCCAACTATCGCCGGTGTGTGGAAAAACGGAATAGGCCCCTGATGTTGTATTCTGCCAGGCTTCGTTCGCCAGACCTGTGGTGATATCATCACCGTTGTTGTATTTTGTGGTTTGCAGGTTCTTGGCCATCCAGGTTTGCGTTCCAATCACCACATAGGGGTAAACATTGCCTTCAACATCGGTTACGGTGGCTTCCACTTTGTTGGCGATAATCTTCACCATTGCTTCTTCAGTGAATATATCGGGGTGGCTGGCCAGCCCGTCCCAAATGATTTGAAAACCTGTGCCGGGAGCCACCTCCACCAAATCCCCGGAGAGGTATTCAGGTGCCACGGGGGAGAATGTACTTCCGCCATCAAAACTTGCCTCAAGGCTGATGTTGTAGTTTGCTGTGCCGGAGTGAAGCAGGTCAAAGTATATGTCAACAATTCCGGAGCCATCGGTACGCTGCTCCACGTCAATGTTTTCTATGGAACCTACCTGTCCAAAAGAGAGGAAACTTAAAAACAGGATCGCAAAAAGTGTTGTGAGTTTTTTCATGGTGATTTAGTTTGAATTTAAGATGGTTTTTGTTTGTCAGCGATTTGAGACGGGTGTTATTTAACAATAATAATTTGCCTTGTAAGGACACCCAGGTCACTGTGAACCCGGATTATATAAGTGCCTTCCCTGTAATGGGCAGTAAGTAGCTCAGTCTGATAGTCTTGCACTTTAATGTTTTCCAATAGCCTGCCCGAGGCATCAAAAACCAGGATCCTTTGAATCATTCTTTCTGACTCAATAAAAATCCTTTCCCCGGCAGGGTTTGGGAAGATGCGAATCGTATTGGTGTTTAAATCGGCTACGGAGACGTCGGTAAAGAAATTGGCTGAAAGGGCCACATCGGTTTCGGGCATAATAAACACGTAGGTTGCTTGATCAGATAATTCTTCCCCAGAGCCATCCGACCATGATTCAAAAACATAATCCTCATTTGGATACGCCACCAGCGTCACTTCCGCTCCGGGAAGAAAGGTTCCGGTCCCGGTGACCTGTCCCGCGCCTTCAGGATGGATTTGGACCGTTACTTCAAAATATTCAGGCTGTGCGAGGGTGTTAAACACAAAAGGTTCGGAGATGCCAATGATTTCATTTGAGGTGGTGTTAAAGGTAAACAAGCCTGAGTGCCCTGTGATGGCAGGTTCAAGGGTGTTGAACACAAAAGCTTCTGAGTATCCAATGATGGTGTTGCTTAGTGTGTTAAAAGAGAATAATTCTGAATACCCTGTTATTTCTTGTACCCGGGTGTTGAAAACAAAGGGTTGCGAAGTGCCGGTGATTTGGTTGAGCGCGGTGTTAAAGGTGAATAAACCGGAAAAACCAAAAAAGGATTCGCTTTGGGTGTCAAATGTAAATAAGTCAGAAAGCCCAAAAAAGTTTCCTTGTTTTGTGTTGAATTCAAATAAATCAGAATAAGCCCAAAGATTTGCCTCTCTTACCCTGAATCCGGAATGCCGGGCGTTGTTTTGGAAAAACGCTGTCCGGGCAGCAAAGGAATCAAATGTTCCAACGCATAAGAAAAAGAATGCAAAGAAATATAGAACAGTTTTTTTCATTATTTTCCGGTTTAGGTTTAGGGTTACAAAGTAAGGGGATTTGTTTTTTTACCGCAATTGGTGAATGACGCTATTTTTAGGAATTGTTTTCATTAAGTGCCAGCAACAATAGCCCTTGTTGTTGCTACCTATTTTGGTCATTTTCAGCAGAAAACTTAAGGCCAAAACATTATAAGACTTAATTTCGCAGAACATTGAACCAAACATCAGACATCATAATTATGCAATGGTTTAAGGAAAATATTTTCTCATTTCCCATAAATTCGCATCACCGGATATTTGATTTTATGGGCGGGGTCATCTTGTCCATTGTTTTATTGGCCCTCTTGTCATCCTGTCACAGACCGCAAGATAAGCATTTGCAACTTTCACTGACAGCGTATGAGGAAAGCATAGTAGAAGACATTCATAAAATCTTATATGAAAACCCTCTGAGCTCCAGGCAAGAAGCGATACAAATTCTTGATACCCTGAGTGAAGCCAAGGTTTTGATGAAGATCTCCCTTCTGAAGGCTTTGGGATCCTCATATGTTCTGGAGGCAAATTATTCTGAAGGCCTTAAGTACTATAATGATGCATTGTTGCGCGCAAAGGATGTTGAAAATTATTTTGAAATAGCCAACATCAATAATAATATTGGGGTGGTATACAGAGAAATTGGAGACATAAAATCGGCTTATTTGCATTTTGTTGAAGCATTGGATTTTTATGATTTGGCCCAAAACTACGGGAAGAAGATAGGGGCATTAAACAATATTGGCCTTGTATACCTCCATTTGAACAATTGCGAAAAAGCGATGGGGTATTTTAATGAAGCCCTTGAATATAAAGGAGAAGCCCTGGATAGCATTCTTATCGTTTCGGTTTTGAACAATGCTGCACTTTGCAAGCTATCACAGGAGAAGGCCAAAGAAGCACTCGAACATTTGGACGAGGCATTGCAGCTCTCCCAAAAGATAAATAACACCTATGGTTTGTGCATCTCATATCAGATCAAGGGGAAAGTCTATTCTGAGCTTAACGATCCGGACAAGGCATTGGAAGCGTATGCCCTGAGCAGTGAAATTGCCCGGTCAACCAGTTTTGAGTTTCAGCTGGCCATCTCTGAAATGGGCATTGCCGAAGTACTCCTTAACTCGGGGCGAATAGAAGAATCACTTGTGGTGACCCAAAATGTAATGAAGATGGCCGATGAGCAGGATAATTTGAGCCTGAAAAACGGAGCCCATTTTTTATTTTCTCAGATTTATGAGCGAAGGGGTGATTTTGAAAAAAGCTTGTTTCACCATAAGGAATATATCAATGCCCAACAAGAGATCGTTAACCAAACGACCATTCATCAGGTCTATGATATTGAGCTGAACTACCTCAATAATTTGAATAAGATGCAGGAGCTTGAAATAGAAAAGAAGGAGCTGGTCATCAGTAAGAAGAATTACCTTTTGGGGTTCTCTTTTTTGATATTTGTGCTGCTTTTGGTGGGCTTGTATTTGATTTATGTAAACTTACGGCACAAGCAAGAGGTGAAGTTTCAGAAGACCATCATTGAGTTGAATAAGAAAAAAGCCCATGCGGCCCTGGTGGCTGAGATCCAGGAGCGTAAAAGAATTGGCCAGGAGCTGCACGACAGCCTTGGCCATTTGCTTTCGCTTGCAGGAATCCACGCAAGTGTGTTGCATAAACGAAACCACGATTTCGAGGAAAACAAAAGGAAGGAATTGCTTGAAACTTTGATGAAGACCATTGACGATGCCTTCATTGAAGTTCGGACCATTTCCCATAACTTAGCGCCATCTCTATTGTCAGAAAGGGGGCTTCAGGGTGCCCTGAAGAGTATTTCTGACCGGGTGAATCAAAGCCCAAATTTGAGAATGACGTATAAAACTTTTGGCCTGAACGGGAAGCTTGATAAGCTGATAGAAAACACGCTGTTTCGGACCATTCAGGAAATCGTGAATAACACGATTAAACACTCAAAAGCCAGCGACCTTTATGTGCAAATTGTCAAGGGGAACAATGAAATCACCCTGATGGCCGAAGATAATGGCAGCGGTTTTGATGTCAATGAGATTTCGGATCGCGGAAACGGCTTATCAAATATGAAGTCAAGGATTGAAAACCTCAAAGGCAACCTGTTCATTGATTCAAATCCACAAAGGGGCACCATTATTAGTATTTTAATCCCATTGGAATAATTGTTTATGCATTATGGAACCCATTAAAGTATTGATTGTTGACGATCATCAAATAATGATAGAGGGATTGAAGTCCCTGTTAGAAGGAGAGCAGGATATTCAATTTGTTGAAGGGGCGAACTCTTTTGCCGAGACCCTGGATCTTCTTGAGATGAATTCCATTGATGTGGTACTCATGGATATTAATATGCCCGGAGGTTCAGGAATTGATGCCACAAAAAGCATTAAGGAATTGCATCCGGAAGTGAAAGTCGTTGCCCTGACTATGTATGACGATATCTCGATCATTACAAAAATGGTTGAAGCAGGTGCCTCAGGGTATGTTGTGAAACGGACAAAGCTTCACGAGGTGATTGAGGCTGTCAGGGCAGTGCACAGGGGCGAGCGCTACTTGTGTGCTTATACGCAACAAATTTTGATGGATAATCTTAATAGCTCCATTGATCTTTCAGATTCCAAAGAAGAGTCAAAAAGCCTGTTGTCTTCAAGAGAGCTGGAAGTTTTGCAGCTGATGGCCAGGGAGTACAGCAACGCTCAGATTGCAGATAAACTCTTTATAAGCGAACGAACTGTGGAAGCCCATAGAAGGAGTATCTTCATCAAAACCAAGACCAAGACCATAGTGGGGCTCATGAAGTTTGCCATAAATAAAGGTCTTGTTGAATTTGAGCCATGATGATTCTGTCCTGAGCTTGTGCTATACGGGCCCTTCCCCGGCTTCTTTGCGGGTTTTCATATCTGTTTTTCCGTTTTAGAAAGGAATTAGTCCATTTCGGGCGGGACTTTGTCATTTCAGACGGAGAATGAATTCTCCGGCATTTTTTTAGCAGTACCTTTGCGCCATGTTTAAGACCGATAACCTGCTCAGGCGGCTTTTACGCATATCCCTGTTCACCTCACTGCTGATGGCGGTGGTGTCGGTGACGCCATTTTTTACGGTTCAGCGGGTGTTTTCCGCCGAATTTTTCGTGTTTTTCATCATGAGCCTGTTTGTCACCGTGCTGGTGATGTGGCAGATAAACATTGCGCTGGTTTATTTTTATGAACAGCAAAAGATAGGCAGGCGCTATTACTGGACCCGTTTCCTGCTGAGTTTTGTCCTGACTGCAGTCATTGCCGGCCTGCTGGTGGAGGTTTTCCATTCACTCCCGCTGGCAGTAAGGATCAGGATGGATACCGGCATAGAGGCACCCCAAAAGGTAAGCATTATAAGGCCTTTGTTTTCGACGGTTTTTATCAACCTGTTCGTTGTGTTTATTCTCGAGCTGGTGATGCTCAGGGAGAAAAAAGCAAAGATTGAGCTGGAGAACGCCCGCCTGCGCATTGAACATGCAGAGGCCATCAATCAGCAGTTGCGTCAGCATATCCATCCCCATTTCCTGTTCAATTCGATGAGTGTGCTGAAGTCGTTGATCAACAAGAATCCGGGGCTTGCTGAGGAATATATCATTAAACTTTCTGACTTTTTACGTGTTTCCATTTCGGCCAACGAGGCCAATGTGGTGAAGCTTTCCGACGAATACAAGCTATGCCTCGACTATATAGAGATGCAGAAGATCCGTTTCGGGGAAGCGCTGCATTTTGCGTTTCATATTCCTGAGGGCAGGCTTGTTAGCGGATATGTCCCGGGTTTTTCACTGCAGGTGCTGCTCGAAAATGCCATCAAGCACAATGTCCTGACAGAGGATATGCCCCTGCACATTGTTGTGGAGTGCCGTCAGGGTTGGCTGAGTGTTTCGAACAACATCCAGAAGAAGCTGTCGTCGGAACAGACCACCAAGCTGGGACTGGCGAACCTGTCGGATCGCTACCGCATTCTTACGGGCGACCGCATCGTGGTGGAGGAAACGGAAGAGCAATTTACGGTAAAGGTAAAAGTGCTGACAGATGAAGATATTGATCATTGAGGATGAGTTGCACACTGCCCAGGATCTGGCCCGCACCATCGAACAGGTGGATGCCGGGGTAGAGATCCTGGGGATACTGAAATCCGTCAGGGAAGCCGTGTCGTATTTCCGTGGGAAGCAGGTGAAGCTTGATCTGATCTTTGCCGACATACAACTGGGCGACGGGCTGAGCTTCGAGATATTCCGGCAAGTGGACATCCATATCCCTGTGGTGTTTTGCACGGCTTATGACGAATATGCCTTGAGGGCTTTTAAGGTGAACAGCATCCATTATATGCTGAAGCCTTTCAATGCACGTACTGTAGCTGAGGCCCTGGCGAAATTCAGGGAGCTGAAGGAAACAATGAGCCCTGAGTTGCCTTCTTACCAGGCCATCATCGAAATGCTGAACGAACGCAAGAACACCAGCTCAGTGCTTGTGTATCAGGGCGACCGCATCGTGGCGGTAAAACTTGAGGACATCGCCTTGTTTTTTATCAAGGAGGATGTGACCCATATACTGACTTTTGATCGCAGGGAATACAAGCTCAACAAGAGTCTGGAGGAGATGGAGCGTTTGTCGCCCGGGAGTTTCTTCAGGGCAAACAGGCAATTCCTTGTCAACCGCAGGGCCATAAAGGATTCTTCGCAGTATTTCGCCCGTAAGCTGGCGGTGAACCTGGTTGTCCCCTTTGAGGAAAAGATCACCATCAGCAAAACCAAGGTGACCGAATACCTGAACTGGTTAAGCGGGCATTGAGAGCATTGAATTTTTGCATGGAAATTTGTCCGTTTCAGCATGATGAATGCCTAATTTTGAATAAATTAAAGTAATTTTGCAGCTCATAAAAAAGACTCAGGCACTAAAATTAAAATAAGAAGAAAATGATCAGGAATTTTTTCACAACATTATGTTTCATTGTTCTTGCCATGCTAGTATTTGGGGGCAAGGTTCTTGCCCAGGAGCCCTTGCGTTTCAGCCTGGAGGGCGCCCGCCAGCACGCGCTTGAATACAATAAGAACATGGCCAATGCCGAGCTCAGCACCCGTGAGGCCCAGGCCCGCCTGAAGGAAACCATTGCCAACGGGCTTCCACAGATCAATGCGGCGGTTGATTACTCGAACTTCTTTGGCTCTAAAGCTTCGCTGGGTATGATGCCGGGATTTGAAATTGAGTTCAATCCCACAAGCAATCTGAGCCTGTCGTTGGGGCAGTTGGTGTTTAGCGGAAGCTATATTGTAGGCATACAAATGGCCAAGCTCTATCAGGAGGTGGCTGAAGCCAGCCGTGAGAAGACAGAGCTCGACATCATACAGCAGGTATCCCAGGCTTATTACCTGGCCCTGATCTCGGGCCGGTCGAAAGAACTGGTGGAGGCCAACCTCGAAAACATGCGCGACATCCTTCAGAAGACCCGTGCCATGGTGTATGCGGGTGTAGCAGAAGAGCTTGATTACGACCAGCTGGCCGTGCAGGTGGCCATGCTGAGCAATACCCTCAGGTCGACAGAGCGGCAACAGGAACTGGCTTACAACATGCTCAGGCTGCAGATGGGCTTAAGTGCTGAAGTCGAAATTGAACTTACCGACAAGCTGGAATCTCTGGCAAGGGGCACCGATCTCACTGCCCAGATGGCACGTACGTTTTCGTTGCGTGACAACGTGGACTTCAGGTTGCTGGAGCTGCAAACCGGGATGGCCGAGAAACAGGTCAATATGGAAAGGGCCGCATACCTGCCTACCCTGGCGGGGTTCTACAATTATACCGAGAAGCTTTTAAAACCCGAGTTTGACATTCAGCCCAAACACGTCATCGGGGTGAACCTTGAAATCCCCATTTTCTCGAGCGGGCTGAGGAAGGCTCGTGTTGACCAGGCACGCATCAACCATGAAGTGGCCCTCAACCAGAAAGAACTGGTGGCCGAGCAGTTGCTGATCCAGGAAAAGCAACTCAGGTTCAACCTGAATACCGCCATCGAGCAATATGAGAGCGAGCAGGCAAACCTGGAAGTGGCACGCAGGGTGAACCAGAACCTCAACAACAAATATGAGCAGGGGATGGTCTCGAGCCTCGACCTGATCACCGCCAACGGCAATTACCTTCAGGCCGAGGGCAGCTACATCAATGCCGTGCTGCAACTGCTTGAAGCAAGCCTTGCCCTGAACAAATTGCTCAACGGTTTTTAAACTACAGAATTTCTTTAACTGAACATATACGACTTAACCTTCATAACCTTTTGAAAATGAAAATCAATAACATCATCAGGCTCAGCCTTATCGCCTTAATTCCAGGAATAATGCTTGGCGGTTGCAGTTCCAAGAAACAGGACCAGGCAGCCACCCAGGAAGACCTCTCCGGGCGGGTTGAAATGGTCAGGGTACAGGAGCTTGCTTTTCGTGAGGTATCACGATCGGCCAATTATACAGCTCATCTTCAGGCCTTCAGGGAAGTACATTTAGCCTCGGCCTCTCCGGGGCGCATTGAGCGTATCTTTGTGGAAGCAGGACAAGGTTTTAACCAGGGGCAGTTGCTGGTGCAGATGGATCAGACCCAACTCAAGCAAGCCGAGATCCAGTTGGCAAGCCTTGAATTGGACTTCCGCCGACTGGATACCCTGCGAAAGGCCGGCAGCATCTCACAGCAGCAGTACGATCAGGTTAAGACACAATATGACCTGGCGAAAAGCAATGTCACCTTCCTGCGCGAAAACACCCGTCTGGTGGCGCCTTTTGCCGGATCGGTGTCAGGGAAATATTTCGAAAATGGGGAGATGTATTCGGGCGCCCCGAATACCCAGGCAGGCAAGGCCGCCATCCTTTCGTTGGTGCAGACCAGCAGGCTCAAGGCCATCGTGAATATTGCCGAACGCTATTATCCCAATGTCAAACGAGGAATGGAAGTTAAGATCAGCACGGATGTATACCCCGGCGAAGTGTTTACGGGTACCGTGTCTATGGTTTATCCCACGATTGATGCGGCCACACGCACCTTCAAGGCGGAGCTCGCAGTGCCCAATTCCCGGGAGAAACTGCGTCCGGGGATGTTTGCCCGTGCCAGCCTCGACTTCGACCAGGTGGATGTCTTCCTTGTGCCTGCGCTGGCCATCCTGAAGCTTCAAGGCTCGAATGAGCGCTACGTCTTCCTGGAAGAGAATGGAAAGGCAAAGCGGGTGTCTGTGGAACTTGGCGAACGTTTTGACGATATGGTGGAGCTTATCTCGGATGATCTTAAACCCGGCGACAAGGTCATCGTGGCCGGGCAGGCGAGGTTGGTGGACGGCGTTGCCGTTACAGTGCAGCCGTAATGTCCCGGGTTGATATTTGTTTTTGCATCTAATATTATTGTACAATGAGTATATACAAAACCGCAGTCAACAAGCCCATCACCACCTTAATGGTTTTCATTGGGGTGATTGTGCTGGGTATCTATTCGCTGATCTACCTGCCGGTTGACCTGTTTCCCGAGATGGACCCGCCCTATATTTCGGTCATTACCAGTTATCCGGGAGCGAATGCCAGCGATATCGAGGTCAACATCACACGGCCCATGGAGGATGCCTTCAACAGTATCGACAACCTGAAGGAAATCACCTCTACCTCGAGTGATAACCTCTCGGTGATTTTTCTTGAATTTGAATGGGAGTCAGATCTTAATGAGGCATCCAATGGGATCAGGGATGCCATTGACCTGATGTACGATTACCTGCCCGATGGGGTGAGCCGTCCCACCATCTTTAAATTCGACTTAAGCATGATGCCTATCGCGGTCTATGCTTTTAAGGCAGGCGACAGCTATCTGGGGCTGGAACAAATCCTGGAGGAGGCGGTAGTAAACCCCCTGAACCGCATCGACGGCATTGGGTCGGTGATGGTCATCGGTACGCCCCAGCGAAGGATATATGTGGAAGCCGACCCTGTAAAACTGGATGCCTATAACCTGACCATAGAACAAATCGGCAACATCATACAGGCGGAAAACCTGGACATGCCCTCGGGAAATATCAAGATGGGCAAGATGGACTACCAGCTAAGGGTAGAGGGTGAAGTGAGGGAGAGCCAGGAGCTGGAGAACCTCGTGGTAGGCAGTTTCCAGGGCGGTGTTGTCTTGCTTAAAGATGTTGCCGTGGTTCGTGATACCACCAAGGACCTGATGCTTGAATCGAGGATTCAAGGCAGCCAGGGCGTGCGAATGATGGTCATGAAGCAGTCGGGAGCGAATACGGTAAAAGTGGCCGACCAAGTGAGAAAAACCATTGAAAATCTGAAGAAAAACCTGCCTCCTGATGTGGAGGTGCTGGAGGTGATGGACTCCTCCGAGTTTATCAGCGACTCGGTGACGAACCTCACCCAAACCATGCTTTGGGCCCTTTTCTTTGTGGTGGTCGTAGTCTTGTTTTTCCTCGGGAAATGGAGGGCTACATTTATAGTGGTCCTTACCATCCCGATTTCCCTTATCGTTTCCTTCATATACCTCTTTGCCACGGGAGGGTCATTAAACATCATATCCCTTGCCTCACTTTCTATAGCCTTGGGTATGGTGGTCGACGATGCCATCGTGGTACTTGAGAACATCACCAGGCACATTGAACGGGGTACCAGTCCGCGCGAGGCAGCCATATACGCCACCAACGAGGTGTGGCTGTCGGTAATCATCACCACCCTTGTGATCGTGGCGGTATTCTTTCCCCTTACCCTGGTGGGTGGCATGACAGGCGTATTGTTTAAGCAGCTGGGATGGATCGTAAGTATTACGGTGACCACCTCAACCCTGGCTGCCATCACGCTTACGCCGATGCTGGCTTCCAAACTTCTTGGCCTGAAAACCAAAAGAAGGGTGCCGCTGCCTTTCTCACACGAGAAAGTGGTTGAACCCTTCCTGACATGGGTTGAGGATTTTTATGAGAAAACGCTCAGGTTTGCCCTGCTGCATAAAAAGCTTGTATTGATCCTGGCGCTTGTCATTTTTGTAGGGTCTCTGTTCCTGGCCCGTTTTGTGAGCTCTGAATTTATCCCTGAATCGGATGAGGCGCAGGTTTCCGTAGAAATAGAGCTGACCACGGGCCTGCGTGTGGAGGAAACCATAAAGGTTGCCGACCGTATTGAAGGCATCATAGGGGAGCGATATCCTGAAGCCGAGATCCATGCCATGATGGCGGGTTCGGATGATGAAGGGGGTATGGCAGGCCTGTTCGGCCAGTCGGGCTCCAACACCATCAGCGTGATGATGCGTCTGTCTCCCCGGGATGAACGCGAGCGCTCGGTATGGGCGATTGCGGATGACTTCAGGGATCAACTCAACCAGATCCCCGAGGTGGTTGAATATACCGTCTCAACGGGTGGGATGAATATGGGTGGCACTTCTGTGGATGTAGAGATCTTTGGTTACGATTTTGAAGTGACCAGCCGGCTTGCCAACGAACTCAGTGAAAAGATAGAAGCCATCCCCGGCGCTTCCGATGTGAAGGTCAGCCGTAAAGACGACCGCCCCGAGCTGCAGGTGGTGCTTGACCGCAAAAAAATGGCTGAGAGCGGCCTCAACACTGCAATGGTGTCGGCCGCCCTGCGTAATCGTGTGGCAGGTATGACCGCCTCCATCTTCCGGGAAGAAGGGGAGGAGTATGATATTGTGGTCCGGTTTGGTGAAGAGTTCAGGAGTTCCATCTCCGACCTTGAATCGTTCTCCATCACAAGCCCTATGGGTACTAGAGTGAAACTGGGAGAGATCGGAGAGGTTCAGGAATACTGGAATCCGCCAAACATCGAACGCAAACGCAGGGAAAGGGTGGTTACCGTTTCGGCAGTTCCTTCAGGCGTTGCCCTGGGAGACCTGGCCCAGGAAATCAATGCCGTTGTGGCCCGGGCTGACGTTCCCCAGGGTATCATTATCAATGTTGGAGGGGCTTACGAGGAAATGATGGACTCATTCATGGACCTTGGCTTGCTGCTGCTCATCAGCCTAATCCTGGTTTTCCTGGTGATGGCCTCGCAGTTCGAATCCTTTGTGATGCCCTTTGTGATTATGTTCTCCATCCCCTTCTCGTTCACAGGGGTTATCCTGGCCCTGCTCATCACCAACACCACCCTTAGTGTGATTGCCGGTTTGGGTGCCGTATTGCTTATCGGGATCGTTGTTAAGAACGGGATCGTGCTGGTTGACTATATCAACCTGATGCGTGACCGTGGCTATGCGCTGAACGAAGCCATTGCCGTTTCAGGCCGTCTGCGTCTGCGTCCCGTATTGATGACGGCATTTACCACAATCCTGGCTATGGTGCCCATGGCGCTGAGCCGTGGCGAAGGTTCGGAGATATGGAGCCCCATGGGAATCACACTGATCGGCGGCCTGGTGTTCTCCACCATTGTTACCATGGTGTTGGTACCCGTGGTATACGGCATTTTCTCCCGCAGGGGTGAACGTGACAAGATGCGTAAGGTCAGGGAGAAGTTTACATTTTTAAACGAACATAACGATTAAGTTCTATGAAAGCAGTAATGATCATGTTCAACCAGGCCCACAGCGAAAGGGTAGCGTTTATCTTCGACCGTTTAGAAATCAGGGGGTTTAGCTGGTGGAATGAAGTAAGCGGACGCGGCTCCGAGTCTGGTGAACCCCGCATGGGAACCCATACCTGGCCTGAGCTCAATTCCTCTGCCCTGACAATCATCCCCGATGAAAAAGTCGATCCCCTCCTGGAAGCCATACGTAAGCTGGATGAGGTGAACAAGGAAGTGGGCATCCGTGCCTTCGTCATGAACGTTGAGAAGCAATATTAAACAATAATCCAATACTTTTTCCCTTTAGGGGTAAAGACCGGTCTCTGATTTTAGAAAACAGCCCGTGGACAATGCCTGAACAGCATGTTCCACGGGCTTTTTTATTTTAACACTTAAAAGCTTGCGTTCCTATGGTTGTTGGAGCGCAGCACCCGCGGTTTTCCCGGTCCGGATCCGGGTCAGCAGCAGGATAATTAGGGCAAGTGCTGCTGTCACCGGCTGCATCCACGAGATAAAGCCAATGATGGACACCTGGACGATCAGCCAAAGCAGCACCAGCAGGGCAGCGAAGAAGGAAGCCCTGGGGGCAGTCCTTAGGCCGGCAAACATGGCAATGGCGGCAAACAGGAAACTGCCTCCCAAAACCACAAAAAGAAAGAGCCCCGGGATGAAATAGCTTTTAAAAGGACTTCCTTCGAGCAATTCAAGGGGGACTCCATCTGCCCCTGCCATCGCGTAATAGCCCCCACCAAAAGCATTCAAAGCAAGGAATGCAAGCAGCCCTCCCGTCATGTAGCGGATGATCTTCCGGTTCGCGGCGGATTTTATTGTTTTCATGGGATAATGTGGTTTGGATGTCAACAAGTGACTTTGAACTTTTTCCTGTCCGATCTGCAAAGGATTTTTACAAGGCGTTTTCCTGAAAGGACCGATGTGGGCAGGCCTCCCCCCGGCTCCACCCATTGTCCGCACATATAGCAGTTATTAAGGCCGGGGATCTGCTGGGGCATCTTCTTCATGGCGTAGGATGAATTGGAAGGGGTGAGCATCCAACCTTCAAAACTGCCCTTCCAGTTGCCTGTATAGCGCTCAAACGTCAGGGGTGTAGCTACATCAACCATCTCCAGTTGTGATGCCAGCCCAGGATAGTGCAGGTCGAGGATTTCAATGATTTTTTGTGCAGCGTCTGCCTTCTCTTTTTTGTACGATTCTGCGTCAAGGGCTTTCCAGAAATCGTAGTCGCTTGAAAGCATCACCGTCAGAATTGTTTTTCCTTCAGGAGCCATTGAGGGGTCGTGGTTGTAGTAATGAACGGGCAGCCATTCAATATCGGCATCAGCCACCCTTACCTTCTCATTTAACTTGAACACTATCCCTGAAACAGTCCTGGGTTCATTTTCAAACGGGTTTTTGATTCCCAGGGCCACCACCAGTAAGCCACTGAAGGGTTTCCATTCCTTATAGGGCCTGAAGGTCTCCTCCTTGCCAAATTTCCCTTCCAGCATCTTGTACAGGGTGGTATAGCCATCGGCAGCCGAAATGACTTTGTCGGCAAGGTGTTCTTCGCCGTTTGTCAAACGGATGCCCGTGGCCCGGTTACCGGCGGTGAGGATTTTTTCCACCTGCTGTTTATAATGAATGCTGCCTCCCAGCGCAAGGTACCTTCGCTCAAGGGCCCGCGACATGGGCATTGATCCGCCAAGGGGATAGCCTGCATTCTTGTTGTGGAGCCAGGAAAAGGTGAACTGGAGAAAGAACATTGAAAACTCGGGGATCCACAATTGCGTAAAGGCTTCCCGCAAGAGGGGGTCCTTAAAACGGGCTGAAAAATCAGCTGCGCTTGTATTAAGCCATCGTTTCATGGCAGGGCCTTTTGTCATCAAGGTCCACATCAGCCGGAGGCCCACCGACAGTTTTTTTCGGGCAGGGCTGTTCCTGGAGGGCTGTTCAAAGGGGAAGCACATCCTGACCCCGCGGATGAAGTCACGGATGGGTTTTTCATCCCGGGGCGAAAAAGCGAGCAGGCTTTGCTCCAGGCGGTCGAGGTCCGAATAAAAAATAAGCGTGCGTCCGTCTGTCCCTTTCACCCGGAGGTATTCCTCCAGGTTGATGATGTCAAGCTCCCGGGCAATGCCAACCTCGTCCCACATATCGTGGATCGCGCTCCGGGGCGAAGAGCCCACCAGCCAGTGGATGCAGGCATCTATAGTATAGCCTTTCCGTTTCCAGGCCGTGCACAGGCCTCCGGGCTGATCGTGCAACTCAAAGATCTCTGTTTTATATCCGTTCATTTGGGCATAAATCCCGGCTGCCAAACCGGCAAAACCTGCACCTATAATGATGACAGATTCTGAGGTGTTTTCATGATTCATTTTCTTGTTTTCTGGAAATCAACAAACAAATGTATGACCAAATAAAGAAATAACGGATGGGTGTTTTTAAAAAATATTTAAAATAATCGGATAAGCATGATTCTTTGTCTTTCAGGATATCTGAAAATGCTGCCCAAGCCCGGGAGTCTGTAATTATTTTATTGATTGGATTTTTATGCCTTCCAAATAAGTAGTAATTTTATATGATCATTAAGCCTGCGGCCCTTTTCCCTGCAAGGAAAAGCCAAAGGCATTTTAATCCGGTCCCATGGAAAAGGTAGTAAGCTTTGCCCGACAGCGCGACAATGAGTTTAAGAAGACGCTTCACCAGCGCGTCAACGAATATTTTACCCAAACAGGCCTGTCGAAAAAACACAACAAGGCCATGGTGGTCAAGACCATCGTGATGCTATCGCTTTATATCCTTCCCTTTATCCTCATACTCAGCCTGCCAATGCCTTATTGGCTCGTGCTGGTGCTTTACCTGGTGATGGGCATAGGCGTTGCCGGAGTGGGAATGTCGGTGATGCACGACGGCAATCATTACGGGTATTCTGAAAGCCATAAGATAAACCGCCTGATGGGGTTGACAATGAACCTGCTGGGCGCCGATGCCTACAACTGGAAAATTAAGCACAACAAGCTCCATCACGTGTTTACAAACATTTATGGCAAGGACGAGGACATCAACAGCCGGGTAATCCTGAGGTTTGCCTTTAGCGCCCCCCTGAAGGGATACCACCGATTTCAATACCTCTATGCCTGGTTCTTCTATGCCCTGATGACGCTCTCGATGATGTTTGGCGATATCTCAAAACGCATCAGCAACCGCAAGCGGGGCCTGACCAATATTTCGGTGCAGGCATTCAGGCGGTCAATGGCCTGGCTTGTGCTTTCAAAAATTTTATACTTCGGGATCATCATTGGTTTGCCAATCATCCTCACCGGCTTACTCTGGTGGCAGGTCCTGCTGGGATTTCTGCTGATGCACCTGGTGGCAGGCACCATTATGAGCATTATCTTCCAGATGGCCCATGTGGTGGAAGGCACAGTACAGGCTGTCCCCGACGGGAATGGACGCATTCACGACTCGCTGATCGTTCATCAGCTCAAATCAACTGCCGACTTCTCAAAGGGAAACAAACTGATCTCGTGGTATGTGGGGGGGCTTAACTTCCAGATCGAGCATCACCTGTATCCCAAGGTTTGCCACGTTCATTACCCTGCCATCGCCAAAATAGTAGAAGCCACCACCCGAGAGTTTAATATCCCTTACAAAGTGTATGAAACCTTCGGCGAGGCCATGCGTGCCCACCTGCACACCCTGAAACGCCTTGGAAGGGAATATCACCCCTTTCCTGCCTGATCATTCTTTCCTTCTCTTTTACAAGAGCATATTCTGGGCAAAAGCTTCCAAGAAAAGTTCCTTTTTGGAATATTCCGGATATGAAACCCGGACTTAATTTGAATTTGAGTCATAGTTTATACGGAGTTTATACG
>LSQX01098801.1_pt1 | contig 29283 bp, 25 predicted proteins | sample 654561 | NCBI WGS metagenome assembly LSQX01 (sample SAMN04489861, study PRJNA283612) | anaerobic digester metagenome | isolation source: 4 biogas reactors fed with cattle manure at either 37C or 55C with and... | place: Denmark: Kongens Lyngby | collected 2014 | reverse complement strand
ATACCACATTCCAAACGCTTCTGCTTGATGATGCCTTTGGTGATGACAGTGCCGACCTTATACATGTTCTCATAACAGGTTACATAGTATCCAGCCTTTCTGATACCGATGGCATCCACCGAGATCAGGGCCTCCAGATACTTGAAGACCCACTGGCGGCTTCTCCCTATCTTGGCAGCCAGAGCTCTGCTAGATCTAATGTACCTGCCATCCAAAGCCCACATCAGCTTCTCGCAGTCTTCGATGCTGTAAGCCCAGTCTGTACAGTGGATGGTACTGATCCTTGCCGTATGTTCATAGTCTAGGCTATAGATCGGATCACGTTTCGAGATTTGGCAAACACAGTTTTCAGCTACCAGTTCATTCAAGACCCGCTTGATGACTCGCCTGGACAGGCCTGTGCCTTCCATGATCTGTTCGATCACAAAGAAGCCCCGGCTGGAGGTGACGAAGCGGATAACCAGGTCTTTGGAAGTCATAAGGCCCCCAGTTTAGCATTGATCTCGTTCATGGCTTGGATGGGGTTCATCTTGCTGCGGAGTTCGATCATGTGCATGATCTTGATGGCCTTCCTCAGATTCCCGGCTGCGTTGAAATGGATATAGTTAACCATTGGCTCCGGGCAGGGACAGTTCATCATCTCCTGGGTCAGTAAGCGGATATCATCCTTACTGATCGTTTCAAACTCGTAGAAGTAGTTGCAACGGTCAAAGTAGTAGGCATTGATCTGGTTCAGTCTGTCCTTGGCATTCTGCATCCCCACCAAGATCACCACTGCCAAGGTTTGATCCACCAAGTCTCTTATCCGTAACGTTATTCCATTTGGATTTGGACGGATAGTAAATGTAGTTATATACATCCCCTACCCCATTTTTGGATGGTAGATCTTCTCTATGAAAATGGAATTCAAAATAATCTGTCACGTGTGTGGGGATGAACCTAGGGTAAATGCAGGTGGAAGCCTGCATCATAAATATACTCCACTCTCGTGGGGTTCTTCTTCTTGACAAAAGGACAGTGAGTTATAAATTTGTATTTTCCCTGCTCTTGCAGAGATGAAATATATGGATATAGAAGAAACAAGAGAGTTCGTCATTTCAATGAATGGAATACGGTTTTGCCAAATTGATAGTGTGTAATTTGCTGAAGATTATTTTGTCTTACGGTTGTGTTATATTTAATTTGAGCCGTGTGATGGAAGAAAAAAATATCGATGTTTGTGTTACTCGCTTTTTGTAACATTAACGTATTCAGTTAGTTATGAAGGTGATGACATTACATTGACAAACCAAACAGAGTTGAAATGATGGATTTTCAAATGAAAAATGATGGAGACCCTGATGCAATCGTTATTTAGCGGAATTTTGGCTTTTCATTGGCAGCAAGGGGCGATGATTCTCATCGGCTTGGTGCTGATTTGGTTAGCCATCGCGAAAAAGTATGAACCGGCGTTGCTTTTGCCGATTGGATTTGGCACGATTTTGGCCAATATCCCGTTTTCGTCGGCTGTGGGGCCACATGGGCCGATGCAGATACTTTTTGACGCTGGTATTGCCACCGAACTGTTTCCGCTGTTGATTTTCATTGGCATCGGGGCTCAGATTGATTTCACGCCGCTGTTGAAACAGCCATCCATGTTGTTGTTTGGGGCGGCGGCGCAGTTTGGGATATTCGTAACATTCGCATTGGCAACGCTTTTGGGATTCGACCTCAAACAGGCGGGAGCGATTGGCATCATCGGCGCGGCGGACGGTCCGACGTCCATTTATGTGGCAAACCGCTTCGCGCGGGAGCTTTTGCCGGCGATATCCGTGGCGGCGTATTCCTACATGGCTTTGGTGCCCATCATCCAACCGCCGGTGATTCGGCTGCTCACCACCCGTGAAGAACGCAAAATCCGCATGGATTATAAGGAAAGCGAGGTTTCTCAAACTGTGAAAATCATCTTTCCCATCGTCATCACGCTGATTGCGGGGATTTTGGTTCCGGCATCCGTGGCGCTGATTGGGTTTTTGATGTTTGGGAATCTACTGCGGGAATGCGGAGTTTTGGGCGGGCTGGAGAAATCCGCAAGGAACGAACTGACCAACCTGGTGAGCATCCTTCTGGGCATCAGCATCGCTTCCACCATGAACGGAAAGTTGTTTTTGAAGCCCCAAACCCTGTTGATTTTCGGGCTGGGACTTGTCGCCTTCATTTTTGACACCATTGGTGGTGTTCTTTTTGCCAAATTCATGAACCTTTTTCGCAAACAAAAAATCAACCCAATGATTGGCGCCTGTGGGATTTCGGCGTTTCCGATGTCCGCAAGGGTGGTGCATCAAATGGGTCAGGAAGAAGACCCTTTCAACTTTTTGTTGATGCCAGCGGTGAGCGTTAACGTTGGCGGGCAAATCGGTTCCGTGATTGCCGGAGGCCTGATTCTGGCGCTTTTGGGGAGCTTATAATTATGGATTTTGACTATCTTTTGGAGCGAGCCAAAACCGCGGCTCAACAGGCTTACGCGCCCTATTCCGGCTATCGGGTTGGCGCTGCCCTGCTTTGCGATGACGGCAGTATCCACACCGGATGTAACGTGGAAAACGCATCCTATTCATTGACCATCTGCGCCGAGCGCAACGCCGTTTTCAACGCCATCAACGCCGGAAACAGGGATTTTTCCGCCATTGCCATCTATGTTGATTCTGATGAGATTTTCCCGCCTTGTGGCGCTTGCCGACAGGTTTTGGCGGAATTCAACCCCCGGATGCAGATTCTTTACGCCAACCGTTTGGGCAGTGTGTTCAGTGATTTGGAAACCCTTTTGCCACAGGCGTTTCTGCTTCAGGAAGCCGAGGGCGGGGGAGAGGCTGAATCCCCATGTTTTCAAGGAAAACCCGATTATGAATTATAAATTGACCAAAATCCTGCCCATATTGATGGGCTGCCTTTTAGCCATCGGGCTTTTGGAGGCGGATGTAAACATTCTTTTAATGCCCACAAAGCTGCCCAAAAAGCTTTCCACGGTGAGGCTGGAAAACCGGGACTATGTTGCTCTGGAAGAGGTTAACAAGCTTTTACACACCGTTGCGCGGGTGGAATACAGCGAATATAGCGACCACCGCGTCTATTTTTGGCTGAATGGACAGCAGTTCAATTTCCTGTTGAATTCATCCTTTTACAGCTTTGGGGAAAACGTGTTCAACATGCAATATCCGTTTCTACAGGATGGCGATGAACACTATCTCCCGGCTCATTTTTTCAAGAACTGCCTTCCGCGACATTTTCCGGCGACTGTCCAGCTCGTTGATGACGTTTTGCAGATGCCCACACCCCAGGATAGAGGTGTGTTGCGCGTGGTTTTGGACCCTGGACACGGCGGGAAAGACCCCGGCGCGGTTGGGAAAAACAAGGTTCGTGAAAAAGACCTCAATCTAAGCGTCGCCCTGTTTTTGAGAACCATGCTCCAGCAGGAATTGGGCGTGGAGGTTTTGATGACGCGCTCGGAAGACGTCTATATGTCGCTTTCCAGCCGCACCAAATTCGCGACGGACAGGAAGGCGGATATTTTTGTGAGTATCCACACAAACGCGTCCACAAACCGAAGCGCGAAAGGCATCGAAACCTATTATCTATCAACACGTTCCACAACCGATTCCCGCGCCGTGGAAGCCCTGGAAAACGGGGTGGTGGAGCTGTATGAAGGCGCTGAGGCGCAAAAGAAATATGACGCGTTGGATTTTATCCTCAGCGATATGAGCCAGACGGAATATCTGGAATCCAGCAACACTTTGGCAAGCTTGGTTCAACGCAACATGGTTTCCGGTTCGCAAGGCAAAGATCGGGGCGTGAAACAAGCGAACTTTTATGTGTTGCGGGGAGCTTTTATGCCGGCAATCCTGGTGGAAATGGGCTTCATATCAAACCCGGAAGAAGAGGCGCTGTTGGCAAATCCGGAATATCAGGAACGCATGGCGCGGACGATTTTTGAGGGCATAAAGCGCTTTAAACATAATTATGACAGGGTGAGGAAAATCGGATAAAGAGATGCCGCTGAAGATATTAGAGGTTCACGCTCGTGGTCAGGCTGCCAAAGCCGGGATTAAAAGCGGGGACACCATTTTGAGCATCAACGGCATGGAAATCAGCGATTTTTTTGACCTGGAATATTACGCGAATGATTATCAGCTTGATTTTGAGCTGAGTGACGCGGAGGGGAAAACCAGGGAGCTGAGCGTTTTCAGACAGCCGGGAAAGGCTTTGGGAATCGAACCGGAGCCACATCAGTTGACGCCCTGCGCGAATCGTTGTGTGTTCTGTTTCATCGACCAACTTCCGCCAGGGCTGCGTCCCAGCCTCTACGAAAAAGACGACGACTATCTTTTTTCCTACGTGTTTGGAAATTTTATCACCCTGAATAACCTCGGAAAACGAGAACTGGAGCGCATCGTAAACCAGCACATCAGCCCGCTTTACGTTTCGGTTCATTGCAGTAATCCCAAATTGAGGCAAAATCTGATGGGCAGCCCGCGTGAATTTGATGTGTTGAAAACGCTCAGAGCGCTGTCCCGCAAGGGGATAAGCTTTCACCTTCAGATTGTTTGTGTTCCGGGATACAACTGTGGGGACGAACTGAGGCAAAGCCTTGAGGAACTGTTGGATGGCAGAATCAACACGCTTTCCGTGGGGGTGGTTCCAGTTGGGCTAACCGCTTGGAGAGAAAAGCTGACCCGTCTGGAGCCATTTGACGGCAAACTGGCGGCGCAAACCATTGAAATCATTGATGAATACAGGGAAAATCATCCCTTGGTTCAGGCGGCGGATGAACTCTTTATCCTGGCGGGAATCGATATCCCCAACGCAAGTTATTACGGGGATTTTCCGCAATTGGAAAATGGAATCGGCATGACGCGGCTGAGCTGGATGAGATTTGGACGCCGACGCCGCGCCCTGACAAGGGAATTGGATAAAAGCGGGGCTTCCTGCGTTTTAATCACATCCCTTTTAGCGGCTTCAAACCTGGAAGCCATCGCGGTGAAGCTGAACAAGGGTTTGGAGAGGTCAAGCGTTCGCGTGAAGCCGATTGAAAACCGTTTTTTGGGTGGGCAGGTGAATGTGAGCGGCTTGCTTTCCGCTTCGGACATTTTGGCTCAACACGGCGCAAAGCGAGGCGAGACCGTGATTTTGCCTTCCAACGTGTTCAACCATGACGGGCTGAGCCTGGACGAGGTTTCCCAGATTGAGCTGCGGGACAAGCTGGGGCGGAATCTGTTGGTGATTGACCAATACTTTGAGGATTGGGACTGGATTTGAAGCATGTATTATTTCGATAATATTTATATTAACCAGGAGACTATCTCATGAAAAGATTCACTTTTCTTTTGATTATATTTGCCGTGTTTCTGACATCCTGCATGAGCGACGCCGACAGGCTGGCAAAGGCAAATTTAGAGCTGGGTTCAAAGAAAAACCCCATCAAAATGTATTTTGTGCCTTCGATGGAGGCTTCTTCCGTGATTAGCAGCGGGGAGGCAATCGCGGATTGGATGCACAAGGAAACCGGTTATCACTTCAAGGTGGCGGTTCCAACCAGCTATGCTGCTGTGATTGAGGCAATTGGGTCATATCAGGCGGATGTTGCCTGGTTGGCAACCTTTGCCTACGTTTTGGCTCATGACAAATATGGCGCGGATGTGAAATTTATCACGGTGCGCAACGGATTGACCAAATATTGTGGACAGTTTGTGGCGCGTGCAGACAGCGGAATTGACAGCCTTTCCCACATCGCCGGGAAGGTGGTTGCCTATACGGACGCGGCTTCCACCGCAGGTTACATCTATCCTTCAGCGATTTTGAAACGGGAGGGAATCGAGCCCGCTAAATATACATTCGCAGGAGGACATCCCCAAGCCATCATGGCGGTTTATAATGGCAACGCGGATGTGGGCTGCACATATTGGTCACCCGAAGCGAATGGACGTCCCCGAGACGCCAGGGAAAAGCTTTTGGACACCTATCCTGATGTGTTGGAAAAGGTTAAGATTGTGGCGCTGACGGATTCCATTCCAAACGATACCGTCACATTCCGGCGTGGATTGCCCCAGGATGTGGAGGAAAAACTGATGAAAGCCCTGGAGAAATTTGCCCAAACCGGACAGGGACAGGAAATCCTGCACAAACTGTATGATATCGATGGCCTGCAACCAGCCAAGGACGCGGATTATGACATCGTTCGCAGGACGCTGGAAACACTGGAAATGGACGCCGGCAAGATTTTGAAAAACTAAACCCGAATGGCACAACTTGAAATCCGAGACCTGAGAAAGAGCTACGACGGCAAGGTTTTTGCCTTGGATGGCGTGAGTTTTGACGTGAAACAGGGTGAGTTTGTGATTCTGCTGGGGCTTTCCGGCAGTGGCAAATCCACCCTGCTTCGCTGTATCAACCGGCTCATCGAACCCGATGGCGGCGACGTGTTTTTTGAAGGAGAATCCGTGAGAGGGCTTTCCGCATCGCAATTGCGCCGCTACCGCAGAAATATCGGGATGGTTTTCCAACAATTCAACCTGGTGAAAAACCTGAGCGTACTCACAAACGTCTTGACGGGCAGGCTGGGCTATCGCGGACTTTTGGAAAAAAGCAGCGCTCAGGAAATTGAGACAGCCTATCGGAATCTGGAAAGAGTTGGGCTTCAGGATATGGCAAAACGCCAGGTGAGACACCTTTCCGGAGGACAACAACAGAGGGTCGCCATCGCCCGCGCCTTGATGCAGGAACCAGCCATAATTTTGGCGGATGAACCCGTGGCAAGCCTGGATCCCGCCACCGCGGATTCCATCATGAGATATCTGGGAGAAATAAACTCCGAGGGCATCACAGCCATCTGTTCACTGCATTTCCTATCCCTGGCAAGGCGTTATGGAAGCAGGGTGATTGCGCTCAAGGACGGCAAAGTGGCATTTCAGGGCCTGCCTTCCGAAATCGATAACGAACGCTTCAAACAGATTTACGGACAGGACGCGCAGGAAATTTGAGACAGGGGAGCCATCCCAAGCCACGAAGGTTTAAAATATTTCTTATTTATCCTGGGAAACCGCAATCCACCCCCAAAAACACGATTCGACACAAGTGGAAAAGATACGCTGGCAAAGCCGAAGAAAACGAATACTTGACAAATATCGCCCCTGAAAATACAAAGATTTATTCCACAAATGGATTGTAATATGCTTACATGGGAAATACTGGTCACCGGTCGTGTGCAGGGAGTTGGTTTTCGCAGATACGTTCAAAACTGCGCCCGCCACAGTCGGATTGGAGGCTGGACACGAAACCTGCGCGATGGGAGCGTGCTCATCGAAGCCACCGGCGAACGTCAGGACCTTGAGCTTTTTGTGGAGCTTGTTCGCGCCGGACGCGGCTTCATCAGAGTGCGCGGTCTCAGCGTGAATGAATTGGATAATACGATTGATTATGAAGATTTTAGCATACGATAATAAAAGATTGGAGAGCGGTTTGAATCTGGTGTTCAGAACCGAAATGATTCGGATTCTGTTGATTTTACTGTTGTTTTTGACACCTTTTTTGCTGTCGGCTCAATATCAAACCCACAAGGTCGAAAAGGGCGATACAATATATAATCTGAGCCAAAAATATAACGTTACATCAGCTCAGATTAGGGAATTGAACGGCATGGCTGAGGGTGATAACCTCATCCATATAGGTCAGGTTCTGAAAATCAAGGAAACTTCATTCGAAAAACCCGCGAAACCAGAGCCGAAACCAACACCGGTGGCAGAGCAAAATCCACCGAAACCCGCTCCCGAGGAAAAACCCAGGGAAACGGATTCCCAGGACACTGCCAAGCTGGAACTCCCCGATGATTATTATTATACCGTCCAAAAAGGCGAAGGGATTTACCGCATTTCCGTGAATCATGGCGTCACCCAGAGGGAACTGGAAATATGGAATAATCTGGATATCAATAACTACACCATCCACGCAGGCGACAGATTGATTATCAAAGACCCTTCCGGCTTTACGGGGGCTGACAAAACGGTGGAATCACCAGTTCCAGCCGTTCAAGACAAGGTTCCCGCAGTGGCGGATACAGTCGTCGTCGAGAGGATTTATGTGGTTCAAAAAGGTGACACTCTTTTCAAAATCTCCCGGGAAAACGGGATAAGCGTTGACGAGCTGAAAGCGCGTAATAATCTGACTTCCGACAGTATCCAGACAGGCCAGAGGCTTTGGTTGGTTGGCACACCTCCCGAGAAGGGCAGCTCTCAAAGCAGCGCTTCCAGCGCCGGAGGGATTCGCAGCGACCTTTTCATGCCCACCCAGGGACGTGTGACATCTGAATTTGGCATGCGTAAAGGAAGGGCGCACAAAGGTATAGACATCGCCAACAAATCCGGTACACCCATCTACGCGGCTCTGGATGGCGTGGTCGTGTTTTCCGGCGTTCAACGCGGCTATGGAAACGTGGTTTTGATTGAGCATCCGGATTTTGTGATTACCGTTTACGCCCACAACGAGAAGAATCTCGTGAAGGTGAACGACAAGGTTAAACGTGGACAACATATCGCGAACATGGGTTCCACGGGAAATTCCACCGGGCCACATCTGCACTTTGAATACCGCGTGAAAGGCACGGCCATAAACCCCCGCAAGGTATTGCCTTTTTAAGGTGTTAGGATGAAGCAGGAACAATGAACCGGGAAAACGTATTCGCGGACCAAGCTCTGCAAAACTATCTGAAGGAAATATCGAAGTTCAACCCGCTGAGCCGTGAGGAAGAACGAGAGCTGGGTTTGCGCGCCCGGGATGGAGACCAGGACGCCATCAACCGCCTGGTTCAGGCCAATCTTAAATTCGTGGTGAAAATCGCCGCGCGCTATCAAAACCGAGGTTTATCGCTTTCCGAACTCATCAGCGAAGGCAATATCGGTTTGTTGAAAGCCATCGAAAAATTCGACCCCGAAAAAAACATCAAACTCATTTCTTATGCCATTTGGTGGATTAAACAGCGCATCATGTTGGCGGTTTCCGAGAAAAGTTCGCTGATTCGGGTTCCCTTGGGAAAATCCAGTTCCGCCCACCGGGTGAAAGCAACTCAAGACCGCATTTACACAGAAACCGGAGAGCGGGCTTCCGCCGAGGAACTGAGCGAAAAGATGAATATCTCGGAAAAATCCATTGAACAGCTTCAAGACCAGATGGTTGAAACCACCTCCTTCGATGAAATCATGAGCGGCAGCGATTTTCAGGAGTTTTCCACCCGCGATATGATTCGTGATGAAGAAGAAACCGACCCGCAAGTTCGCTATCACCGGGAGCGCATAGAGGGAAAACTGAGCCGGGCCATCGACCGCCTGGACCAACGAGAGGCAGATATCATCCGCACCTACTATGGTTTGAATGAAAACCAGGAAACCCAAAACTTTGCTCAGATAGCGGAAAAAATGGGGCTCTCACGTGAGCGGGTGCGACAAATCCAAAAGGAAGCGTTGAAAAAGATTCTGGCAGACCTCAATCCCGATGAAGACGCTTTTGTGGACGAATTCATAGAAAAATATAGCACCTAAGCTCTGGCTTGGGAGGCGGAGACACTTATGTATAAAAATTTTGAAGAAATGATGGCGGCGGTGAAAACCGGACGTCGCGGGACCGTGGTTATCGCCGCGGCTCAGACCGAATCCGTTTTGGACGCGGCAATTTTGGCAAAAAAGGACGACCTGGCAGAGTGTCTCCTCGTTGGCGACAAGCCTCAAATCCAAGCTCTCTTACAAAACATGGCTCCGGAACTTGCCCAGGACTTTGAAATCGTGGATGTGGGCTCAGATTTGAATAAAGCCGCCCACAAGAGTGTTGAATTGGTTCGCGAAGGCAAAGGTGACATCCTTTTGAAGGGTAAAACCGATTCCGGCCAGCTTTTACGAGCGGTTTTGGACAAAGAAAAAGGCCTGCGTGAAAGCGATGTGATTTCCGATGTTTTGGCATACGAGCATCCGGATGGGCTCAAGCTGCTCAGCGACGGTGGCGTAAATTTGTATCCTGACCTCAAAGAAAAAATCGCCATCGTGAAAAACGCGGTGCAGGTTGCCCACAGTCTGGGTTCGCCTCTGCCCAAAGTGGCAATATTGACAGCGGTGGAAACGGTGAATCCCAAAATGCAATCAACCATCGACGCGGCGCTAATCTCACGCATGAACGCGCGCAAACAGATTACCGGATGCGTCATTGAAGGCCCGCTGGCTTTTGATAACGCCGTGGATGCAGCAGCCGCCAAAATTAAAGGCATCGAATCCCCCGTCGCGGGACAGGCTGATGTTTTCATCGTGCCAAACATCGAAGCCGGCAATATATTTGGCAAAATGCTGGGATATTATTGTGGCTGGCGGGTTGCCCACGTCGTGGTTGGCACCAAAGCTCCGATTTTGATTCCCTCCCGCGCAGACCGTGGTGAACTGAAAATGCTGTGCATGGCCATGGCTTTGGCCTGCATGAAGCAGTGAAGCTTAAGATTTTCCAGCTTGGTAAAACCCGTGAATCCTGGCTGAAGCAAGGATGCGCCGAATATATCAAAAGATTGGGAAACATTCTCAAGCTGGAAATCACGGAAATCCCGGATGTCAGCATCACATCCACACCGGACATCCAGACCCTAATCGCCAAAGAGGCAACAACTTGCCTAAAACGTATTGACGAAGATGATTTTCTGGTGCTTTTGGATGAACAAGGCATGGAAAAAACTTCGCTTGAATTTGCTGTATTTTTGGATAACTTGTCTGAGAAAAAGTCTGTCGTTTTCCTCATTGCAGGAGTTTACGGCGCGCATGAAAGCTTGAAAAAGCGTGCCAACGCCACACTGAGCCTTTCGAAAATGACCTTCACCCATCAGATGGCACGGATTTTCCTGCTGGAACAAATCTACCGCGCCCAGATGATTTCACACGGCAGAAATTACCACCATTAAAAGCCAAGGAGCCGACCAATGACACAGATACTTCTTGCCTCAGTGGCGCAAAATTTTAAACAATCCCTGCTCATCATGGCGGTGGGGATGGCGGGGATATTTATTTTTATGGGCTTGATTTTTCTGCTCATCCTCGCGCTGGAAAAACTGTTGCCGAGTAAGGAGGGAAAATGAGAAAGTTTCTTGTCGTTATCGCTCTGGTGGCTGTGGTCGCGGCTGGAGCAACGGTTCGGGTTTTGGAAACCACGGAACGCCATGTCCTGCTTGAATATAGCCTGGGCGATTTCCAACTCCATGAAGCCGGGGAGTTTTTGCATTTGGAAATGCACGGAGCCGCGTATGAAACCAAAGTGGGAGCGCCACTTTTGCCAGTGGAGGAAATCAAAATCGCTCTGCCACCTTCAGGGAACGCCTCCGCTGTGTTACTGAGCTCATCCCAAGGCTCACAAACCCTTTCCAAACAGCTTTTACCGGTTCCAGAGGTGCGCATGGGTGAAGAGATTTCCGAATACCACATCGAGGTGGATAAAGAGCTTTATCGCCAGCCTTCCAAACCGCTTTTGGAGATGCTGGAACCCAGCACTTTTAGAGATGTTCCTTACGTGTCACTTCAGATTCGCCCTTTTAGCTACGATGGTCAGTTTTCCTTGCAAATAACCCAACAAGCCCTGATTCGGATTGACATTCAGGGTGACACCAGCTTCCGGGGAATGCCTCTGAATGATGATTTGGCTGAAGCTTTCGTTCAAACCATGGTGAACCCAAAGCAGGCTGTCCAGTTTCATAATCCCACAAAACAGCAGATTCACTACGCGGATTTTTCAAAATCAGATTATTGGCTGAGGCTGGAAACCGACCGCGAAGGCTTGTTCAAGATTACGCCCCAACATCTGGCGGGTTTTCCTCTGGAAGACATCGACCCGCGCAGCTTTCGCCTTTTCTCCAATGGTGGCCAAATGCTCACCCACGAAATCGTCCACCCCGGAAATGAGTTTGTGGAAGTTCCCATCAGGGTTGTGGGCGCCGAAGACGGAAGTTTTGACCCTCAGGACTACATTGTTTTTTATGGCACAAACCGCGATGGCGTCGGTAAAAACACAAGCCTGCAATATGCAGCCACCTACTACAATCCTTACGGTGGCAACACGATTTGGTGGCTCACTTTCGCTGGGGAATTTTCAGGCGAACCGCTGCGGATGGAAACCCTGCCCATCCAACAATCCTGGAACGCGCAAACCGACCGCTTTTCAGACCAATTCCGCCTCGAAAAAGAAAACCATCGCCGGGAAACGATTGGCTTTGATTGGTATATGACAAGATTGTTCGGCAACTCCGACGCTGAATATGAATTCCAGCTTCAGATTCCCGACCCTGTTCCCGGCAGCACTGGAGCTTTGAGGTTTTCAATGCGGCAGGAGGATGTGAGCAGCCCCACGCCGACCCAGCACAAAATTAAGGTTTTCCTGAATGACGAACCCATTTTGGCAAATAGCGCAGGTTCGGATATTTTCTCTTGGAGTGGCCTCGGCACCTATTCATTTTACAAGGAAGTTCCAAACCTAATCAATGGCCAGAACACCTTGCGCATCAAAGTGTTAAGGTCGGGCACAGACAACATTTTCCTGGATTGGATAACCCTGGATTACAGCCGCCGCATACAAAAAGCCGAAAGCCAGGTGCCGGTGAAGCAGATGGAACTGAACCTCAATATTCCCGTCCGCTACAATGTTTCAGGTAACGCGAACACCAGAATCTACCGCGTGAACGGTTTTTCGGATGTGACGATGCTGCCCCTGCAAACTTCCGGTTCGCAGAGCTATTTTGTTGGCAACGGAACCAGCAACACCAGGTTTTGGCTCAGTGCCGACGCAGATTTACATGAACCCCTGAATGTGACCTTCAAAAACCCCACCGACCTCAGCGCCAACCTCACTTCTCGGGACAACATTATCATCACACCAGATGAATTTGTGAGCCAAGCTCAGGTTTTGGCTGATATGTATTGGGTGGATTACGGTTTACGCAGCCAAGTGGTGAAACAAAGCGACATTTTCGACCAATTCAACGGCGGACATCCCGACCCAGTTGCCCTGCGCCAATTTTTGCGCTTTGCGTATTACAATTATCCCTTCCCACGCTTGAGTTCGGTCACACTTTTGGGTTTGGGAACCATGGACTGGCGAAATTTCTCCGGTCAAGCCCAGTCCAAAAACAAAATTATCACCTATCAGAGAAACCTGATTGCCTCGGATGACTATTTTGTGATGCTCACTCAAGCCGCCTATCCGGAATTGGCGGTGGGGCGCTATCCCGTCACCAATGAAAACGAACTCGCTGTGATGCTCTCCAATTTTGAAAATTACACCCGCAATCCTCAGGGCGGCTGGTGGAGAAACTCCACAATTATACTTGGTGACGACCTTTACAATGGCAGTTCGAATGCCTACGAAAGCATCCACACCCAGCAGGCCCAACATGCTGGAACGGTTATCCACCCCAGTATGCTGACAGACAAAATCTTTGCCTGGGAATATCCCTACGACCAGTTTCAGAACAAACCTGAAGCCCGGGACGATATGTTCAAAGCCATCAACGATGGCCGCCTGCTTTGGTATTACCTCGGTCATGGCAGCTACGACAAGCTGGGCTCCGAAGACTATTTTAATGGCGCGGCGGATATGGGACGCTTCAACAATCCCAACAAGTTGCCCTTTTTCATGGCTGCCAGTTGCAGTGTTTCCCACTTTGATTATTGGGGCTTTGAAAGCTTGGGACAAAAAACCGTGTTGATGAACAATCTGGGTGCCATTGCCTCCTATTCAGCCACCCGGCTCAGCGGGCCCACAAGCAACGCGGCCATGATGAAAAATGTGTTGAAAAACATCACCCATGAACGCTACCCTCTGGGTAAATCCATCATGCTGGCAAAGATTGCATACACCGAAAACAACGACAACGATGCAGTTTACGTTCTTATGGGCGACCCTCACTTAAGAGTGATTCCTCCCATTCCAAGCGAGCAAATGAATGTGAGTGGACAGCATAATTCACCCTTCGAAAATGCCTTACGCCACAGAGACCTGGTTTCCATCGAAGGTGAATTTTCAGAATCACATGCAAATGGAATCGCGGAGGTGAAGGTGTTCAACACCGAAACGGAATATGACCTCGACTGGCAAACGCACGTGAGCCATCGTGGCGCTCAGCTTTTCGCGGGAAAAGTCAGCTTGGAAGGTGGTTCCTTTCAAAGCTCTTTCATCGTTCCCGACGATGCGACTCCTGGAAACACGGGTTTTGTCGTTTCCTATTATTGGGACCCCGTGGAAAAACAGGATTACACAAACTACCGCCATCCAATTGCTTACGATGATGAAACGGTTAATGTGGAAAACCCCGACGCCCCCAAAATTGAAATGTATTTGGGCAGCTACGATTATCGTGATGGAGACACAGTCGCTCCAAACACCACCCTCTATGCCAAAATCGAGGACAGCAACGGAATAAATCTGTCTGGAATCTCCGGACACGGCATTCTGCTCGTTTTGGATAACGCGCTCCAACCCATTGTGGTGACAGACTATTTCAGCTACAACTTGGATTCACACACGGCTGGACAGTTGGTTTTCCCGCTTTCCGGGCTCAGCGAAGGTCCTCACACCCTACAAATGATTGCTTTCGACAATTTCAATCTTCCCGCGGTGGCGAGCGTGAATTTCAACGTGAAAAAAGTCGGAGAACTTTCCATTGAACGCTTTTTGATTTATCCGAACCCGATGGACAGCGCCACAAACTTCACCTTCCTGCTTTCCCAGGATTGCGAGCTGGACATTGATATTTTCACCATCACCGGCAAGAAGGCGCACACCATCAAAGCCTTTGGTAAACAAGGCTTTAACAGTGTTGCCTGGGATGGCAAAGATGGCAGCGGCCACCGCTTGGCAAACAACACCTATTTCGTGAAAATCCGCGCCAAAACCCAGGATTTGAAAGCCGAAGCCATCGAGCGTCTCGTGATTTTTAAATAGGAAAAACAATGCTTATTTATAACACAAGTAAACGTAAAAAAGAAGAATTCCTGCCCAGCCAGCCAGGCAAGGTCAAAATGTATGCCTGCGGCCCCACGGTTTATGATTATTTCCACATCGGAAACGCCCGTGCCTTCGTGACTTTCGACGTTCTGCGCCGCTATTTCGAATATCGGGGCTACGATGTGGATTACGTGCAAAACATCACTGATATCGACGATAAAATCATCTCCCGTTCCATCGAGGAAGCTGTCCCTTTCCAGCAAATTGCGGATAAATATGCCCAGGCTTTTCTGGACGACAGCGCCGCTCTGGGAATCAAAAAACCGACCCACCAACCACGCGCCACCGAGGTTTTGCCAGACATCATCAACGCCATTAAAACCCTTGTGGATAAAGGTTTTGCCTACGAGGTTGAGGGTGACGTCTATTTCGATACCAACGCCCTGCCCGCATATGGCAGCCTTTCTGGTAAAAAGCGTGATGAACAGCTTCCCGGTGCCCGCATCACTGAAAACCCAAAAAAACGCGACCCGGCGGATTTCACCCTCTGGAAAGCGAGCAAGCCCGGAGAGCCTGTTTGGCAGAGCCCTTGGGGTGAAGGGCGGCCTGGTTGGCACACGGAATGCGTGGTGATGGGACAAAAATTTCTGGGCGATAACTTCGACATCCATGGTGGCGGCATCGACCTCGTTTTTCCCCACCATGAAAACGAACTTGCCCAGGCTATCGCGCTCACGGGCAAGCCGCTGGCTAACTACTGGATGCACAACGGTTTCCTGAATATCGATGGCGATAAAATGAGCAAAAGCCTGGATAACTTTTTCACAGCGCGGGACATTTTGGAAAAACACAGCGCGGAAGCCATCCGCTTTTTCTTCCTTTCCAAACATTACCGCTCTCCCATCGATTTCACACCCCAGATTATCGAAGAATCCGAACGCGCGGTTAAAAACTTCCATGAAGCCTTGCGCGACATTGGTTTCAACAAGATTAGCGCCAAACCCGATGACAGCTTTGAAGACCAGGAAAAATCCTTCATCGAAGCCATGGATGACGACCTCAACACAGCCCGCGCCCTGGCGGTGCTTTTCGAGCTCACCCGCGCCGTCAAAAATGAAAAGCTGAGCCTTCAACAGCGTGAACAGGCGGCTCTGATGCTGGTTAAACTGGGCGGTGTTTTAGGCTTCTTTGAAAACCTGGAAAGCACTCTGAAAGAGGAAGTTCCAGACCTTTCCCGCCAACTGATTGAACTGCTGCTGAGCTATCGCAAACAAGCCCGCCAAAACAAGGACTGGGCTCTATCCGACCAGATTCGGGATGACCTTGCGGCGCTGGGTGTGGAAATTCGCGACACCCCGGATGGCTGCGAATGGAAAATCAAATAATTTAGGACTAAAATAATGAGATTTGGAAAAAGACGCGTAACCCTGCTCTTGATTTTGACAGTGCTGATTTTGTTTGCGGCATATCTAACGCTCAAATACGTCAAACAAAGCTCCCTCAACAAACCCGAAAGCATTGCCTACAACGAGTTTACCCAGAGCATTCTGATTTCCAACATGGGCAATGGCAGAATCCTGAGCATGAATAAAAAGGGCAAGATGACCACTTTTGCCAAGGGCCTGAAAGCTCCACGGGGACTCAAAACCCAGGACAGCCTGCTTTGGGTGGCGGATAACACAAAGCTCCAAGCCTATAATCTGACCACTAAAAAGCTGATAAACAGCGTCACCATCGAGGGCGCCAAAATGTTGAACGACATCGAAACCGACCATCAGGGAAAGCTTTACGTGACCGACACCCAGGCGAACCGGCTTTTTGTTTATGACCCCGCCAGCGGAGAAATCCAGAGTTTTGAATCCGAATTGCTGCAAGCCCCCAACGGTATCGTTTACGATGCTCCCCGCAGGCAGATGTTCATCGTTTCTTTTCGCAAAGCCTCGCCCATCCTTGCTTTCAACGTTGTAACCGAGGTCTTCAGCGTTTTTCGGCACACCCTATACGACAATCTTGATGGCATCGCGATTGACGAGCTGGGCAGGATTTATTTCAGTTCCTGGGAGGGAGAATGTATTTACATGATTCCCCAGGAACAAAACCGTTTTCTAATCTGGCAAAGCAATTTACAAAGCCCCGCCGACATTTTCCACCATGAAGCCACAGGTGAAATCCTGGTTCCGCTTTTGGAAAAGAACCAGATTAAGCGCTTCAAAATTGATTCATAATGTTCAGATTCATGATGCACACGCATTTTAACAATGGAGAATTGTACCCGCGATGACCATAATTGATGTTATAAATCTTTTGGGCGGTCTGGCGCTGTTCCTTTTTGGGTTGAACAGAATGACCGACAATCTTCAAGCCGCAGCCGGCAACGAAATGCGCAACATCCTGAAAAAGCTTACCAATACTCCCTTCAAGGGCGTGCTGGTGGGCATCGGGGTTACCGCTCTGATTCAAAGCAGTTCTGCCACGTCGGTGATGATCATCGGCCTCGTAAATGCAGGAATCATGACCCTGCAGCAGGCTGTGGGAGTGGTGATGGGCGCAAACATCGGCACAACTTTGAATGCTCAGCTCATCGCTTTCAATTTTGGCGAAATTGCCTACCTGTTTGTGTTCATCGGCGTGATGGGTATGTTCGTCCAGCGCAGCCGCAAGATGGAACGCTGGAGCAACGTTATCATGGGTTTTGGCCTGCTTTTTGTGGGCTTGGGCGTGATGTCCCGCGCAGTTTTGGGCTTGCAAAATTCCCCCTTGGCGTTGGAGACCCTCACAAAGGTTTCCAGCAATCCCATCCTCGCCATCTTGGTCAGCATGAGCCTGACCATGATCATCCAGAGTTCTTCCGCCTCCGTGGGTATCGTGATGATTCTTGCCAAAGCCGGTCTCATCTCTTTTGAGGGCGCGCTCTACTTTGTGTATGGAGACAATATCGGCACCACCATCACCGCGTGGATCGCCAGCCTGGGCTCGAACAACACCGCAAAAAGAGTGGCTTTGGTGCACACGCTTTTCAATGTGCTTGGAACAGTCATCTTCGCAACCCTCACCTGGGCGGGCTACTACACCAAATTCATCAACCTCATCACTCCCGGAGACGTTTTCTCCGAAGTGCTCACCGAGCGCAATATCGCCCGCCACATCGCCAACGCCCACACTTTCTTCAACATCTTCAACACTATGCTGTTGCTGCCCTTCGCGGGGCTTTTGGCAAAATTCGCCTCTTTGGTGATTCCCAAAGACCCCGAAGACATGGTTTTCATGGGCGAACCCAAACACCTGAACTATCATCTCGTTGGGGATTCTCACATCGCCATCGACCAGTCTCTCAAAGAAATGCGGGAAATGTTGCGCTTGGTCCAAATGGGTGTGCATGTTTCCTATGAAGCTTTCCGGGATAAAAACTACAAAAAACAGGTGCGTATCTCACGCATCGAACAAGCCATCGACCAGCTCCAAAGGGAGATAACCCGCTATCTCGTTGTCGTCAACGAACGCACCCGCTCCCAAACGGTTATCCAAAAGATTCCCGCTTTGCTCCACACCGTGAACGACATCGAAAAAATCGGGGATTTCATCGAGGAGATAAACCGCATTCTAAACTATCAGATTCCCGCGCAAAAGAACCCGCTGGAACAGGATTTCAGGGAAATCATCGACAGCTTCAACGCCCAGTTCTCCGAAATGGTGGATCTCAGCATTGACTATTTGGAAGAGCTGAAACCCTCCTTCACCTTCAAGATTATTGAAATGAAGGGACGCCTGACCGAAATACACAGCAGGCTGAGGGGAAAAATCATGTTGCAAATCCAAAACGGCGAATGTGACCCCGAAGGCGCGCTGAATACCATCGACTATATCGACATGATTGAGCAAAGCGCGGATAAACTGATGAACATCGTGGAAGCGGGAACCTATAACTTTATCTTTCAACACGAGGTGTTGGAAACCGATGAAGCGGGACGGGTTGTTTTACACGAAAAGAAGGATGATTAAAACCCGGTAACTCCGTCTCCGCGCTCTTGAGTCCGACTCCATATCTTCTGCAATCCCAGTCCTGAGTCCCCCGATGCGCCTTCGGGAACTCCGGGAGGCATCAAGCAGTAACTCCTGAGCCAGAACCAAGCAAGAGCTTATCAGGCTACACTAGATTAGAACGAGGCGGCGGGAAAGTGTCTGTTTACCCTAAGTCTTTGTGTGCCTTATACTTGGCTTATGAAACATAAGGGATATATAAGGAGGCGAGCAAGTGAGAGGCAAATTCAGCCGATTTGAGCAGTGGGAAACCCACACCGGATATGCCCCAGAGCCCGAAACAGGTTTATTCGGGCTTCATTTGTGGAAAGAGTATAACCTCTTTGATGGAATCGTTTTCTGTGAGCAACATCACCAGACGGTCGATGCCGATGCCCAAACCACCCAAAGGTGGCATACCATATTCCAGAGCCTCCAAAAAATCCTCGTCCACGGGGTTTGCCTCTTCATCACCAAGGGCGCGCAAAGCTGCCTGAGCTTCCAAACGGGCTCGCTGGTCGAGGGGGTCGTTCAACTCGCTGAAAGCGTTGCCAAATTCGTGTCCCGCGATGTAAATCTCGAAGCGGTCTGCCAATTCGGGATGACCGCTGATGGATTTTGCCAGAGGTGAGACTTCCTTGGGGAAATCGGTCACAAAGGTCGGCTGGACAAGCTTTGGCTCCACATATTCTTCAAAAAGCAGAGCGATGATTTTGCCCACTCCGGAACCGGGCGGGATTTCAATCTTTCGCTCATCGCAAAAAGCCTTCGCCTTGTCCATGTCCATATCCGAAAGGTCAATCCCGGCATATTCTTTCACCAGGTCAATCATCGGTACGCGCTCGAAAGGTTTGGACAAATCCACCTTGTGGCCCCGGAAGACAAATTCCTTTTTGCCCAAAACATCCAAAGCCAGATGGCGCAGGAGGTCTTCGGTGAGGTTCATCACGTCCCGGAGGTCGGAATATGCCTCATAAAGTTCCAACATGGTGAATTCGGGATTGTGGACACGGGACATGCCTTCGTTGCGGAAATCTTTGCCCAGCTCATAAACCGCTTCAAAACCACCCACCATCAGGCGTTTGAGGTAAAGCTCCGTGGCGATGCGCAGATATAAATCCACATCCAAAGTATTGTGGTGAGTGATGAAAGGTCTGGCGTTCGCTCCGCCGTAAAGCGGTTGCAGGACAGGGGTTTCCACCTCGATGAAGCCGCGTTTATCCAAAAAAGCGCGGATGGCAGTGATGATTTTTGCCCGTTGGACAAAAACCTGGCGCTGCGCTGGATTTAAAAGTAAATCCAGATAGCGTTTACGATAGCGCAGTTCTATATCCGAAAATTCGTCATAGCGGATTGTTTTGCCATCCACCACCTTTTCTTTCACGGCGGGGATGGGGCGCAGGTTTTTCGCCAAGAGCTTGACCTGATTCACTTTAATGGAATATTCCCCGGCTTGGGTGAAAAAGAGGGTTCCCCTCAGTTGAACAAAATCTCCGGGGTCGCAAAGCTTGAAGAGTTCGTAGTTTTCCTCTCCCACAAGGTTTTGCGCCACATAGACTTGGATGCGCCCTCCGGCGTCTTCCAAGTCTCCAAAGCCCAGCTTACCCTGACGGCGCATGGCGACGAGCCTTCCCGTCAGGGTCACTTCCTGTTCTGATTCAACCCAGGTTTCCTTGTTTTCCAAAACTTCCGCCACGCGGTGGCTGCGTTCGGATGCAATCGGATAGGGGTCGATTCCAGCTTCGATGAGCTTTGCCAGCTTCTGTTTGCGAAGCTGGATGAGTTGGTTGTCCTTGGGCCGCATCTGGGTTTTTATAGGTCCTTGAAGGGATTGTCGTCTGCCACTTCAGGTTTTTGGCTGGCATAGCGGCGCCATTCATCATCCTGACGTCTGCCACGGAAGCGTCCATAATCGGAGCCGCCTTCACGGGGTTCGCGACGCTCATCGGGACGACGGCGTTCAACGACTTCTCCCGGCTGGCGGTCTGTGTAGTCCAGGGTGAGACGATGGTTTTCACGGTCGATGGCTGTGACCATCAGCTCAATTTCGTCTCCGGGCTTGAAATTGTCTTTCTCGCGCACTCTCGAGCGGGGGAGAAGTCCGGTGATTCCTTCCGTGATGGTGACGAAAACGCCAAAATTCGTGGAGCTTTCCACCGTGCCCTTGAAGGGGGTTTCAAGCTGGATTTTCTCGTCAATCTGGTCCCAAGGGTCAGCCTGCAAAGCGCGCAGGGAAAGGGAAATCTTTTGGGTGTCGGGGTCGATGCGCAACACCTGGACTTCCACAAAATCGCCTTCATTCACAACTTCACGGGGATGGGCGACGTTGCGGCTGCGGCTCATTTCCGAGACGGGGATGAGCCCTTCCACGCCGGGTTTGATTTCGGCAAAAGCGCCAAAATTGTGCAGTCTGAGGATGCGACAATTGATTGTGTCGCCTTCTTTTATCTCTTTGGCGAAGCTTTCGAAGGGGTTTTCCAAAAGCGTTTTCATGGAAAGGGAAAGCTTTTCGCCCTTGATATCGAGGATTTTAACTTCCACTTCCTGCCCCTGTTTGAGGGCGTCCTGTGGTTTCACAACGTGTTGCCAGGAAATCTCGGAAACGTGCATCAGGCCTTCGATTCCGCCCAAATCCACAAACGCGCCAAAGCTGGTCATACGCATCACGGTTCCGGTGACCACATCACCCGCGTGAAGCCTTTTCAGCGCTTCGGCTTTGCGTTCCATGTTTTCCTGTTCTTGAATCAGTCGGTGGGAAACCACCACTCGCCGGCAATTTTCGGAACATTCAATCACAATGAAATCCATGGTTTTGCCGATGTGTTCGGTGGGGGTTTCTCCGCCGCGCATTGAGATTTGCGAAGCGGGGCAGAAAGCTCTCGCACCCAAAACATCAACATTGAACCCGCCTTTGGTGACGCCATAGACCTTTCCGGAAACCGGGATCTTGCGTTCAAAAGCGTCCAAAAGTGACCGTTTGTCCACAAATTGTTTGGTAAGGCTTTTGCCGATGACAAAGCCCTGTTCGTTGCTGTCCACGATGTAACCTTTGAGGTTATCGCCAACGTTGTAGGGCAGTTCGCCTTTTTCGTCCTGATATTCAGCGACTTCGGCATAGGCGTCAAATTTCCCACCCAGGCTCAGGATAATGTTTTTATCGCTGATGCTGATGATGGGCGCTTCGATGACATCGCCTTTTTTGTATTCGGCTGTGGTTTGGAAGGATTCCTCAAGCATCCGCAGATACTCTTCCTTCATTTCTTTAATCGCAGCTTTGCTGCTTGTGTCTCGCACCTTGTCTGACATAACTATCTCCTAACGACATTTCAGAAAGACCACGATTTCCGCCCTGCCTTTTTTGTAAAGGATTTTTATCCAAAAACTTGGACATGCTCGCTTACGCCGGGGTTTATCAGGGCTTTTTACCCCTCTGTAAAAATGAACTTGACTAAATCCTTTACCATATTTTGAATGTTTGGAACTTGAGTTTTAGGATGTATATTTGTGAGCAATCTCCACCTGCTTGTTTACCAAAGCTATATGCAGTGCATGCACGAATTTTGCCAATACCCGGAACTGGTGAAGCTGATTGAGCAAAAGCGTCTCAGCGCCACGAGCCATGTGTTGGCAATCGGAAAAGCGGCTTGGAAAATGGCCGCGAGAAGCTGTTCTGTATTGGCTGAAAAAGGTGTGGTTTTCGATGGATTTGTGCTCACAAAAAAGGGACTTGACCACGGTGAAATTCAGGGTTTGACCATTTTGGAAGGCGGCCATCCGCTTCCCAGCGCTGAAAGCCTTGAATCCAGTAAAATAATCGCGGATTGGCTGGCTAAACTTCCTCCTGAAGATGACCTGCTGGTGCTGCTTTCAGGCGGAAGTTCCGCTTTGTTCGAGCTGCCGGTTCAAGATTTGACGCTCCAGGAACTGTTTTCCAGGAATAAAGAGCTGCTCAACAGCGGGCTGGACATCGCTCAGATGAACCAGGAACGAAGAAAACTCTCCCGGCTCAAGGGTGGAAAAGCCTTCGAACTGTGTAAAAGCCGGCGGGTGTTTGTTTTCGCCGTGTCCGACGTGACTGAAGATGACCCGCGTGTGATTGGTTCCGCACCTTTCACCCCAAATATTGAAGGGATGGACCTCGGACAGGGTTGGTTTTTCGAATTGGGCGAAAGAACCCTCGAATATAAGGTTGTGGCAAACAATTTCGATTTCAGACAGCTCTTAGCCGAAAAGCTGCGTACACATGGCTTTCAAGTGTTGATTGAAGACCACTATGAGAGCGACGAACTTGCCAAATTCGCAACCAAAATGCGGGGAATCCTGCGCCAGACCCGCATAAAACGCTTGAGGTCACAGATGCCCTTCATCCTGCTTTTGGGGGGTGAAACACCTCTCAAAGTTGATGGAGCCGGTAAGGGCGGACGCTGTAGCCATCTGGCTTTGACCCTGGCGCGCTATTTGTCAAACCTTGAAAACGCCGCTCTATTTTGTTTTGCCACAGATGGATGTGACAATATCGCCGGCAGCGGAGGCGCCTGGGTTGACAGCAATAGCTGGAAGCTCTTCAAAAAAGAGGGGCTGGACCCCGTCGCCGCGAAGCGTGATTTTGACAGCCACAGCGCCCTCAAAGCCATAAACCATCTGCTTCCCTCTCCGCTTCTGAGCACCAATGTGAACGATGTTTTTCTGCTAAGCTGCGGCTACGACTTGGAAAACCCCTGCGCCAACGACAGTTGCCAAGAGCTGGATATCTTCAATGACCTGCCTTAAAACCCTGGCTCTGCCGATGAATAAACTGTTCCCCCTTTTGGTTTTGACCCTGATTCTTGCTCCTGTGTTTTTGAGCGGCCAAGCTCTTGACGAGTTTTTCAAGGAACCCGAAATCCAGGAAATCCATCCCGGTAAGGAAGATTCGCTCTTCTATTCCGCTGACAGCCTGCACTACAACAACGCCCTCGAACACATCCGTCTTTTTGGCAAAACCAAAATCCGCTATCACAATTTTGAAATCAGCAGCGATTCACTCCTGGTGGATTTAAAAAACAAACGCGCCTACAGCCAGGGCAACACCGTACTTCAGGATGGCGACCAAATTATTCTGGGTGAAGACGTTAGCTACGACATCGACAGTCAAACCGGAACTCTGTCCGGCGGAATCAGCCGCATGGATAAAAGCTATTATACGGGTGAAATCATCCGCAAAATCAGTGATGAAGCCTACGATGTGGACGGCGGCAGTTTCACCACCTGCGAAAACGAGGACCCGGATTTTTGGTTCACTGCCAAAAAACTGCGTATTTATCGTGGCGATAAAATCGTGGGAAAACCTGTGATAGCCTACGTGAACCACCTTCCCATCTTCTATTTTCCCTTCATCGTGATTCCCCTCCAGAGCGGGCGCAAACCGGGGTTTTTGATTCCCCAGCCCGGCTTCAACAATATCGACGGAAAGTTTTTCAAGGACATCGCCTGGTATTATCCTTATAAAGACTACGCGGACTTGATTTTAAGCCTGGATATCTACGAACGAACCGGTTGGAAGGCGAGCCTGAAACTGGACTATTTGCGCCGCTACGCCCACAGCGGAAACATGGAAGCCAGTTTTCAACGCCGGAACGCTGGTTTGGGCTATTTCAACGACTGGTCTCTGCGCCTGAACCACCATCAGGATTTCACAAACAGAGCCAGCTTCGACGCCAATGTGGATTTTGTGAGCAATAAACGCGTCTGGGAAAGCAGTTCCGACATCGATGAAAGCCTGGCGCAGTCTGTGACCTCCACCCTTTCATATCGACAACCGCTTTTGGGCTCGAACCTGAACCTGGGCGCTTCCTACACCCAGGACCTCATCAACGACCGAGCCACCATCTCGCTGCCATCAGCTTCCTTCGCTCTGCCCACCCGTCCGGTTTATGAGCTTTTTTACAAGCCGGAACGCCGCCCCAGCGCTTGGTGGAGCGACCTGAACTACAGCTATAATCTGCGGATGGACCACAGCGGTAGTCTGAACACAACCGACAGCCAGCTAATGGATTACATCTGGAGTAACCGCGTTGACCCCAGCGACAGTAGCTTGGTGGCGCAACACAATTTGGGCCTAAAACACCAGCTCGGGCTTTCCTACAACTGGAACGCCTTCGGCTGGCTGGGCTTCCAACACGGTCTCCGCTACAACGAAGCCTGGTTCGACCGCGATAAAAACAACGCCAGATTCGTGCGTGGAAACGATTACAACGCCTACACAAACGCCAGTTTCAACATCTATGGAATCCAGAATTACAAACGCGGATGGCTGAAATCCCTGCGCCACGTCCTCACCCCAAGCGCTGAAATCAGCTTCAACCCCGATTTCAGCGCCAACGAACGCTTTTACAGTTTTGGCGGCGTGAGCCTGAACCGGACAGGAAAATCCGCGAACCTGAACCTTTCCCTGGACCAAAAATGGCAAATCAAATATGGAAAGGAAAACCGCAAATTAAACGATGTCTTTTCCTTCAACAGCCGCAGCTCGGCAAACCTTTTAAACCCACAACAGAAACCATTTGAAACCATTTCCCACACCGCCGCTTTCCGCCCCGGAAGCTTCAACTTGGGAAACCTGAGCCTGCCCGGAACCAAATTCAGGTTAAACGGGCTATCCATTTCCTACAGTTCTCAATACAGCCTCAGCCACAGCCCCTACGAACTGGATTGGGACGACTGGAGAATATCCAGCCAATATTTCTCTCAATCCCTGAACCTATCCGGCTCCGCGCCCTATCAAACCTATTTCACCAAGGATAAAAACCGTATCTTCGACCCCTGGCAAAGCCGGGACAGCCTCAGTTTCGACTCTGATACTTTCAGTTCAAACCCGAACACCTGGCGCCTCGCTGTATCCCACGACCTGAGCGCCACTTCCCGCCTTTTCGAGCCCAACGCCCACAATCTGCGCCTGGATACCAGCTTCAAAATCACCCAAAATTGGTCGCTTTCCTACGGAACCTATTTCAACCTGAAAACCGGCGAAATGCTTTCTCAAACCGTGAAAGTCTCCCGGGATTTACACTGCTGGAAGCTCGATTTGAGCTACACCCGCCGAAACGACTATTGGGAATACAAGGTGGCGCTGTTCAACCTGGCTCTGCCCGACGCCCTGAGATTCCAAACCAGTGACAGCAAAAAGTTCTGATAAAGCGGTTTTTCTGGACCGCGATGGCTGTATCAGCCCGGATAAATTCGGCTACATTTCCGACCCCGCCGGCTACGAACTCTATTCCTACACCGGTGAAGCGCTCAGGCTCCTGAAATCCCTGGGCTATTTGTTGATTTTGGTCACCAACCAATCCGGAATCGCGCGGGGATATTTCGGCTTCCCAGAGCTGGAAAAGGTTCACGCGAAGCTCCAGGAACTGCTTGCCGTCCAAGGGGTTAAACTGGACGCCATCTATTTTTCGCCCTACTATGCGGATGGGATTGTGGCGCCCTATAACATCGCTCACGAAGACAGAAAACCCGGCCTGGGAATGTTCCACCGCGCCCAGCGTGAATTCAGGCTCAATCCTGCCGCGTCCTGGATGATTGGCGACCGTGAAACCGACATCGCCTTCGGCAAAAAAGCGGGTTTACAATCCATCCTGCTGCTTTCCGGAAATGGCGCTCAGGAAATGCTTTATGGAACCCAGAAATGGGATTACCAGCCGGATTTCATCGCCGAAAACCTGCTCACTGCCGCCAAATTGGCCCAGTTGCTTGTGCCATGAAGTTTCTGGGCTCATACAGTAAAAAGAAATTCCAAAACCTGGCGCCCCAAACCCAGCTCAAAGCCTTGGAAAAACTTGCTGAAGCCTTGGAAGAAAACCTGGAAATCCAAGACGCCGCCGCTCACTTTATCGGAGAAATCCAAGACTGCGTTTCCTGGATGGAAAAGCCCGTCCCACAAGTGGCCATCGAACTTTCCCAGGCGTTGGATAAGGCAAAAAACCACCGGGATATCAGCCTGGCTCTTGCCCCTTTCCAAAACTCCCTGGGCAAAAATCTCGCGGACAGCCATCTTCAACTGCCCCAGCGTGATGGCGCCCGCTTCGCCGACCCCAAAACCCTGAATCGTGCCAGCCGGATAATCCTGATTTTGGACAACCTGCGCTCCGCCTTCAATGTGGGCTCCATCTTTCGTGGCGCGGATTGCCTCGGAATCGGCGAAATCTGGCTTTGCGGCGTTTCTCCCCTTCCCGGAAATCCAGCCTTGGCAAAAACCGCCAGGGGAACCGAGGAAAAGCTTGTCTGGCGACACTTTAGCAACACAATCCAGGCGGTTGAAGAGGCGAAAACAAGAGGCCGCAAGGTTTACGCGCTGGAAACATCCCCAGAATCCAGTTCCGTGTTCGAAACCGATTTCCAGCTTCCCCTCGCCCTGCTGCTTGGCAATGAAAGCCACGGGATTGGCGAAGCTCTAAAGCTTTGTGACCACATCGTTTCCCTGCCCGTTCAAGGCTGGAAAAACTCCCTCAATGTGGCGGTTGCCGCTTCCGTCTGCGCCTACCAAATCGTCTTTGGACATCCCACTTCACTCCAAACCATCTCCATTTCCCAAACCATTTCCTGAATCCGGTTCGCGAACATTTTATAACATTCTGATTGGCTTTGGGAAACACATCAATTATTTTATGGGGAAAATACAAGGAGATATACCATGAAAAAGCTAATATACACTCTGCTCGCCCTGGCTCTGACAGCCGTCCTGGGCGCTCAAACCGGACTTTTCAACCTTTCTTTTGACATCGAAGCGGATGAAGCCATCGAGATTTTGGAGGCAAGCGGCTTTGAAATCATCGATGAAACCTCCGATCGCATTAGATTCTCCGATTCGGAAAACCCTTACGTGGATGAGATTTGGCTCTATTTTGCCGGCGATGACTCCTTGGAGAGCTGGACAATTTTCTATCTCCCCCAGGATGATGAAGACATCGAAGACCTCGTGATGGATGCTTTAATTGAACGCCACGGAACGGATTTTGCGGTTGATTTTATTTACGAGGAATTCTATTGGGATTTGGACGAATTTCATTCTGTTTCCGCGAGTTGGTGGGGGGATGCCCTCTTCAATGTGGAATATAGACACAATTATTAACACCATGGGCTGGATTCCTCGCTGGCGCTCAGAGTGATGGCCAGACTCAGGTTTGGGAGGTGATGGTCGAATTCGATTGCCCTGAAAACCCCGTCCCGACTCGTCATCCTGAACGAAGTGAAGGATCCAGGCCAAGGAAGTAAAAAGGCTTTCAAGGACAATCCCCACTTCGCTCTTCAGGCTGAAAGCCCCGCCCCGACGCGTCATTCCGAGTGAAACGAGGAATCCAGGGCTTTTCTCAAACGGCGCGTCAGCGACGACGAAAGGCGATAAGTCTTTGGTATGATTGACCGTTTCGGGCTGGGGAAATCGTTTACATAATGTAGTGGTCATAGGAACATTCATTAACGCCTTGCCTCTGGATTCCTCGCTGACGCTCAGAATGACTTGTCGGGATGGGGTTAGTGGTTTGTTTTTCTGAGCTTTCAGGGTAGTCGATACACCCTAATTTTCTCTCACGTTAACACAGCTATAATCTATATAATGGCGGCTTGAAACCGCCCATCTATATATATAGAACGAGTCTCTTGTTTTTCAGGTTATTAAACCCTAAACCTCTGTGTCGCTTAACCTTGCCTTTGAAATATAAGCGAAACATAAGGCAGACATAAGGAGGATGAATTTTTGATGGAACCCAAAACACGGGTATCGAAGGCTTATCTCTTTGCTGGATATGGAATTGAGCTATGGATTGTCACAAATAAACGCCAAATAGTTCCGAACACTGTGGAACGATTACGAACGTTTACGAACGTTTACGCAAATCGTAACTGACTGCAGCACGATGAATAAACCCTACGTTTACGCAAAAACGCGTATTCTCTTCTCTCGCCCCGGAAATCTCACTTTGTGGAACTTGAGAGACAATATGCAGCATAATGCAGGTTAAAGAGTTAAAGAAAAGAGATAAAGTATGGATAGATAGAGAGATATCCATAGATATAAATATAGATAATATGATAATAAAATATAATAATATATATAAATAATATGATGATATATACCTATAATATAGTAAGTTAGCATATACTGCTACACTTAACTAATCTCCCTTTATGGCATTCTGAGCGGGCGAGAGAGGAGAATACGCGTTTTTGCGTAAACGTAGGCTTAAACCCATATCTATTATGTGGTTAGGTGCTTGCGTAATCGTTCGTAAACGTTCGTAAACGTAG
>LSQX01237465.1_pt1 | contig 29285 bp, 32 predicted proteins | sample 654561 | NCBI WGS metagenome assembly LSQX01 (sample SAMN04489861, study PRJNA283612) | anaerobic digester metagenome | isolation source: 4 biogas reactors fed with cattle manure at either 37C or 55C with and... | place: Denmark: Kongens Lyngby | collected 2014 | reverse complement strand
TCACTGTTCAAGGCTTTCGCTCCCGGCCGCCTTCCCCGCGGGAATCGCGCCGCCGTCCTGTCGCTCTCCGGGGGCATGGGCGTCCTGGCTGCCGATCTCTGTGCCGCGGCGGGGCTGGAGATGGCCCGCTTTTCTCCAGAGACAGTCCGCGAACTGAAAAAGCTCATTCCCTCCATTGCCACAGTGGGCAATCCCCTTGACCCAACAGCAGCGATGCTGACGCGGCTGCCGGAGGTCCGCGCGATCATAGAAACAGTCCTGGCTGATCCCGGGGTGGATCTCTTTATCTTTACCACCGCCCTCTGGCGCGCTTCCGGAATCGAGGCGGGAGAAATGATGGCCCAGCTTTTCCAGCAGACGGAGAAGCCTTTCTTTGTGATCTGGCCCGGCTGCATCCGCGAAGCCAAAGAGATTATCTGCGAGAGCGGAATTCCCTTCTTCAACGAACTCAAAGACGGGGTTGAGGCCGCCGCCGCAACGTGGCGCTACGCTCTCTTTCAACAAGAGCGCATGAAGCGAAAGAAAACTGCACTTTCTGTACCGGAGGCCCGCCTGCAGGCGGAAATCCTGCAGTCAAAAATGTCTGCGCGCGGAGAACTGAAGGTTACCGAGCCGGAGGCGAAGCAGATCCTGGCCAACCTGGGCATTGCCGTGCCTCGCGGCGAGCTGGCCGGTTCGCTTGAGCAGGCTGTTGCGGCTGCCGGAAGGATTGGCTACCCGGTGGTGCTGAAAGCCGTTTCAGCGGAAATTATCCATAAAACGGAGGCCGGTGCCATCAAGTTGGGATTAAGGGATGACGGGATGCTGCGCGAAGCCTGGGAAGAGATGCGGCGGGAGCTGGCCTGCAGGGCGCCGGGGATTGAGGCGGCGGGCTGGCTGGTGGAAGAGATGCTGCCCGTTCGCCTGGAAATGATTGCCGGGGCAAAAAACGATCCCCTTTTCGGTCCGCTGCTGCTGCTTGGGTTTGGCGGCATTCACGTGGAGATCTTTCGCGATCTGGCCATGCGCCCGGCGCCGCTCGATCCGGAGCAGGTTCTGGAGATGATCGGCGAGCTAAAAAGCGCTCCCCTGCTGAAGGGGCACCGGGGAGCGCCGCCGGTGGATACTTCCTCCCTGGCGGAGGCGGTATCCCGTTTCTCCCATTTTGCTGCCGCGCTCAAGGGGAGTTACCGCGAAATGGAGATCAACCCCCTGGTCATCTGCCCCGACGGGCGCGCCGTGGCCGCTGACGCAGTGATTCTTTTCTAAGCCGTTTTTTGCCCTAAAAGCAACGCCCTACTTGTAGAACATAAAAGAGTGGAGATTTATAAACATACTTTACGCTAGACAGAACCGGGATGGGGCTTTCCCATTCCCTGCTGCAGGTAACTCTGGGCCAGTTTCCGGTAGGAGGCGGCGCTGCTCGACACCCACATGAGGGAGGTTCCTGCAATTTCCTTTTTTACCCGGGCCGGCACACCTGCAGCCAGATGGCGTGCCGGGATAATCGTGCGGTCGGTAACTACGCTTCCGGCGGCGATCATGGCCTCCTCCCCAATCTCACAGAAATCCTGCACCACGGCTCTCATTCCGATAATTGCGCCCCGGCCGATCCGGCAGCCGTGCAGCACGGCGCCATGAGCGACAGTGACATTTTCTCCGATTACCGTTTCGCAGTCGGGCATGACGTGGATTACGCAATTATCCTGGATGCTGCTGCCGCTGCCGATATAGATCCGCCCGAAATCGCCGCGGATCACCGCGCCAAACCAGATGCTGGCTCCCTCTTCTACGATCACATCGCCAATAATAGCCGCACCGGGCGCAATAAAAACATTTTTGCCGATTTGAGGCTTCTTCCCGCCGTACTCCATAATAATCATTTCCATCTCCCCTTTCGCAAAGACTTAATTCACTTACAACCGGGGCATTTCCTTTTATATTCTGAAAAGAGGTTCAAATCATGTTTATAAGAAGGGTTTGCTCCTACAAGGCAACTGGGTTTGGAGCTCCTTCGCCTCGCTCAGGTTGACATAAATGTGGGACACTGGGGACGTACCTGTTTGTCCCACTTTGAATCCACAGGTGAATGCTGGGGTTTGTGGTATAATGTGCAATAATGATAAAGCTATGATCAAGCGTCTAAAGGAGCGGTGCGATAGTGCAGGACAGTTACCGGAAGCTCTTGGAGCAGGTTCGCGAGGGCCGGCTTAGCGTGGAGCAGGCGCTGCAGAAGCTGCGCGCCTTGCCGTACGAGGATCTCGGCTACGCCAGGGTGGATCACCGGCGGCTTCTCCAGAAAGGCTTTCCCGAGGTGATTTACAGCCCCGGAAAAACTCTAACCCAAATTGTCGAGATTGCGCGCCGCCTTTTTAATACAGATGTACCCGTGCTGGTCACCCGCGCTGAACCTCCTGTGTTCGAGGCTCTGCGCCGCGAGTTCCCCCGGGTGGAGTATCACCGCGAAGCACGCGCCGTGGTCATCCGGGCTGCAGAGACGGCGGCGCCGAAAGGCTGCGTCGGCGTGGTCACTGCCGGAACGGCCGATCTGCCTGTCGCTGAGGAGGCCGCTTTAACTGCTGAGCTGATGGGCTGCCGGGTAGTCCGTCTCTATGATGTGGGGGTAGCCGGACTGCACCGCCTCTTTGACAGTATGGATCTGCTGCTTCAGGCGCGAGCCCTGGTTGTTGTTGCCGGAATGGAGGGCGCGCTGCCCAGCGTTGTCGGCGGCCTGGCCGCCTGCCCTGTTATTGCCGTGCCTAGCAGCGTAGGCTACGGGGCCAATTTTAAAGGTCTGGCCCCTCTCCTGGCCATGCTGAACAGCTGCGCGCCCGGGGTCGCCGTGGTTAATATTGACAACGGCTTTGGGGCAGGTTACATGGCGGCGCTAATCAATCGTTCCGGAGAAGGGGGCGGCGCGGATTGAGCGGAGCCCTGTGCGGAGACAAGGTTGCCTATTTCGACTGTTTCAGCGGGATTAGCGGCGATATGATCTTGGGCGCGCTGATCGATTGCGGCCTGGAATTGCGGCGGCTGCAGGAGCTGCTCTCCGGCCTGAAACTGTCCGGATACCGCCTGGAAGCAAAAAAAGTTTCCCGCTACGGGCTGGCCGGCACCGATGTGCAGGTTGTTATCGAGCATGACTCCCCCCGGCAGCGCCACCTGCCCGAAATCAAAGAAATGATCCGGCAAAGCGATCTTCCCGCGCCGGTCAAGGAAAATAGCGCCGCCGTTTTCGAAAACCTGGCCGCCGCCGAGGCAGAAGTGCATGGCGTATCCATTGACGAGGTTCATTTTCACGAGGTCGGCGCTGTAGATGCCATAGTTGATATCGTCGGCTGCGCAGGCGGCCTCCACCTGCTGCGGATCGGGCGGCTGTACTGCTCTCCTCTGCCCATAGGCGGCGGCACGGTCAGGTCTGCCCATGGCCTTCTGCCCTTGCCGGCGCCGGCGGTTATGCAGCTGCTCCAGAGGCGGCGCGTCCCCGTCTACGGCCGGGAGACTCGCCACGAGCTGGTTACCCCTACTGGAGCGGCCATTGTTACCACCCTGGCTGCCGCTTTCGGGCCGCCGCCGTCAATTGAGCTTGAGGCTGTAGGCTACGGTTCCGGGAAGCTGGATCCCGGCTATGCCAATTACCTGCGTATCTTTACCGGCAGCAGCGCTTCCTCTTCCCTGTTTGAGCAGGAACCGCTACAGGTAATCGAGGCGAATATTGATGATCTCAATCCGGAAATATACGGCTACCTGATGGAGCGTCTTTTTGCGGAGGGTGCCTGGGACGTTTATTATACGCCCGTCCAGATGAAAAAGAACCGCCCGGCGGTGAAATTGACCGTGCTGGCGCCGCCGCAGCGCCTTAACCGGCTGGTGGAGACTGTATTCTATGAAACTTCCACCATGGGTTTGCGGGTCTGGGGTGCACAAAAATTTTTCCGGCGGCGAAACACGGAAATTGTGGAAACTGAATGGGGTCCCGTGCGGGTCAAGCTGGTGCCGGATGAAGCCGGCGGCGAGGGGCCGCTTCAGTATGCCGTTGAATATGAAGACTGCAGCGCCATTGCCCGGCGAACAGGCATTCCCTTGAAGGAGATTTACCGCCGGGTGGAATTATCCTTCAGGATGAAGCGGCGGCAAGCATCAACGGAAGAATAATTTATGTGATTGGAGAATTGGCGTGGACCTGTCATATGTCATCCAGATCACTGCGATCGGTTTGCTGGCGGGTATTGCTGGGACCGGCAGCGGAGGTTTAATCACTTTTTTCACGAAAAATCCGTCGCCACTCTTTCTCAGCTTTTTCCTTGGTTTTGCTGCCGGCATAATGCTCGATGTCACCTTCATGGAACTTATCCCCGAGGCGATCAGCCAGGGCGGTTTTTTCTATGGCATAACCGGCTTGATTGGCGGTATTGCCATTTTTCTGTTGTTGGACAGCACATTGCCGCATCACCATCATTATTCCGAGGAATGCGTGGAAGGCCGTTTTCGAAAAATGGGAATTCTGCTGGGCATCGGCATTGCCCTGCATAATGTCCCCGAAGGGCTGGCCATCGGGGCCGGTTATGTATCCAGCGAATCGCTGGGTTTGGGACTGGCCTTGATTATTGGAATTCATAATTTGCCCGAAGGGCTGGCCATGGCGGTGGCCATGGATCGCAGCGGAAGCGGCAAGGCAAAAATTATCCTGGCCGCGGCGCTGGCCGGCTTGCCCATGGGGCTGGGCGCATTTCTCGGAGCATTGCTCGGCCGAGTCTCTCCGCTTATTCTCAGCCTTTCGCTTGGTTTTGCCGGAGGGGCCATGCTCTACGTGACCTGTGATGAACTCATTCCCGATGCGCATAACCTGTCGCGGGGCCATTCGGCAACAGTGGGGCTTCTCTTTGGGATAGTAGCCGGGATCTTTATTACCGGTTTATAGTATGATGAAGAACGGTTAGCTGCAAGTAAAAACCCCTCAGAAAAGAGAATCAATGTATTCCCCTGAATAATGAAAGATAGGGAATGATTATACCTACATGTGTTTGAATATTATTGACATATACAATATTGTGTAATATAAATTAAACAAGGGGGTGATTAGGAAATGTTAGAAAAATCTCTTTTGGAAAGGGTTAGAATGGCAAACCAGATCATCCTGCATTCCACCGAACAGGGCCCAGATATTAATTTTGCCGCCGGCGCTCTTGCCGAAATAATTGGCGGCAGCGTTTTTCTAATCGATGAAAATGGCAGGTTGCTTGGCGACCCTTCAAAACAAAGGATTAGCTGCCGGAAACTGAAGGAATATTTGGCGGCAAAAGCCGTCTTGCCCGGTTATTATAAAGTAAAATCCCTGTTAAAGAGCGGCAAACCGCGTATTAACGAAACTTACCAGATTTCAGCATGCCCCCTGGACGGAAAAGAAAAAGCCGCCTGCCCCCACGGGGATATTTACATCCTCTTGCTTCCCCTTTACAGTGTGGCGGAACAGCCGGGTTTCCTCCTTGTGCACCGGCATCAAAAACCCTTTGAAGATGATGATCTCATCCTGGCTGAGATTGGGGCGGCGATTGCCGCAATGATTTTAATGCGCCTTGAAGCAGCGAAATTTGAACAAGACAAGTGGTACAGAACCATGGCCGGGGTGGCCTTTGAAAGTCTGTCTTTTTCGGAAGTGGAAGCGATTGAAGAGATTTTTAAAAAGCTTAACGAGAATGAAAATATAGTCGTAGCCAGTAAAATTGCCGACAACCTCGGTATTACCCGCTCTGTTATTGTGAATGCGCTGCGGAAATTTGAAAGCGCCGGGATCATTGAGTCAAGATCGCTGGGCATGAAGGGGACCTATATCAGGCTGAAGAATCCCTGTGTCCTGGAAGAGATCTCCGGGCGTTCGGCAAAGTTGAAAGCGGCTTTTAGTGAAAAGCAGTGAGCCCTGCTGTAACCGCTGCCTACTGCTCTTTTGGAAAACGGTAATGTCCGATAATTTCCCAGCGCAGCAGGCAGTCTTCTTCACGGGCGATGCCGCTGTTATGGATCACCAGGGGAATGCCGCGTTCATTGATCCGGTCTGAGATTACCCCGGTGTGCTGCTGCCCGTTGGGGAAACGCCAGTAAACAAAATCACCATGCCTCCATTGGGCCAGATCCGCTTCTGTAACTTCCAGGGTTAACTTCTCTCCGAAGCGTTCAAAATAGAACATCTGGTTTTGAGTTCGCCGGTGATCAATATTCGGGTCGGGGCATTCCAGGCCCCAGAGCTGCGGGTAAAGATCAAAATTGGTACACATATCTTCATGAATTAGCTGCTGCAGATCAAAGCCTGCCGCACGCAGCGCCCGGATGATCACATCTGTGCAGGCGCCCACTGACGGATCGACATCGCCCCCCGGATAGCTGATAACCCGGTAAGCGGCGTCGTAGCGAGTCTTTTTTTGGACCTCTTTTCTCGCTCCCAGAAGAATGAGATCGTAAACGGTGCGTTCTGCAGGAGGGATTTTTTCTACCGGCGAGGGTTCATTAAAATGATGTCCCGGGATCCATAAAGATATTTCCGGCATCCGGAGCAGCACCGCTGCGATTAAGAGGATTAGCGCAACGGCGAAGAGAAATAACCATAAAGATCGTTTTGCTTTCCCCTGTTTCATGATCTGTATATTCGCGCTGTTTGATAGTTAATCCTTTATGGTGTATAAAGAAATGATGAACATAAACAAACGCTGCTTTTTGTTGACAGTCTTGAAAGCAGTTGCTAAAATGTCTCCGGTACAGTTAAGCCGCAAGGGGGTTCGCCAATGCACTTGCCCATATTTCTTAGCTGTTTGATTATTTTTATCTGCAGGGTGGTCGATGTCAGCCTGGGCACGGTGCGAATTATTTATCTCACCCGGGGCCAGAGCAAGCTGGCTGCTGTAATCGGTTTTGTTGAAATGATCATCTACATAATAGCTCTGGGTACGGTCATGGGGAACCTGGATCACCCGCTCAATGTCGTCTTTTATGCCCTGGGCTTTTCCGTGGGGAGCTATGTTGGCAGCAGGATCGAAGAGATGATTGCGGTTGGCCATGTTAACGTTCAGATTATTACCATGCAGATTTACAATGGTCTCGAAGAAGCGTTGCGGCAAGCCGGATTTGGGGTCACCTCTGTGGATTGCTCCGGCAAAGAGGGACCGCACCGCATTCTCTATGTAATGCTGAAAAGGCGTGATCTGCCGTCCTTTATGAAAAAGATCAAGAAATTGGATAAAGATGCCTTTATCTCGATTATGGATACCCGTAAAATTGTGGGCGGTTATTTCAACCAGGTTAAGGCCAAGTAAACTAGTCTGGGGGCTTGAGTATGCCGGATTCTTCGTACAGGGCGATCGGGATTCTCGATTCCGGCGTGGGCGGGCTGACCGTATTCCAGGAACTAATCCGGCAGCTGCCCCATGAGAAAATTGTTTATTTTGGCGATACCGCCCGGATGCCTTACGGGCCCCGTTCCGATGAAGAGGTGCGCCGTTTCGCTCTCCAGATCATTGAATTTTTACAAAACCAGGAAATTAAAATGGTGGTCGTGGCCTGCAACACGGCGACGGCGGCGGGGCTTTCCCATTACCGGGCGCATTGCGATATCCCGGTCGTGGGAGTGATAGAACCGGGGGTTCGCGCCGCCCTGGCCTATACCAAAAGCGGGCGCATTGGCGTAATCGGCACTGCGGGAACGATCCGCAGCTCTGCTTACCAGAAAGCCCTGCAGGAGGCCCGGCCGGGCCTCCTGCATATTATCGCCAGATCCTGCCCTCTTTTTGTTCTACTGGTAGAAAACGACCTTGTGGAAACCCCCGAAGCGGAAAAGGTAGCCCAGGAGTACCTGGCTCCCTTTAAAGAGGCTGCCATCGATACCCTGATCCTGGGATGCACGCATTATCCGCTCATGTCTGGTTTGATCCAGCGAACGGTGGGGCCGGAGGTTAAGCTGGTCAATTCCGCCGAGGAGATTGCCCGTGATGTTAAAGACATTCTCACGAGGCAGGAGCTGCATAACCCCCTTCAATGCGCCGATCCGGGCTACCGCTTTTTTGTCAGCGGGAACCCCTATTCCTTTAAAGAGATCGCCTCCAAAATGCTTCGCCGCCGCATCGAAGCTTACCAGGTCATCTTATAAAACTCTCTTCAGGCGCCTGCCTGGCCTTCACCCGTTTTTTCTTAAAATGGCATATTTAAAGCTTCTTTTTTATATATATTACTGAAATGGTACAACCCCGGACAGGAGAGGGAAGCGATGAAGAAAAATGCGATCCTCTTCCGGGCTCAAATCCGGCTGCTCTTTATACTGGCGCTATTATTTATGCTCACTTTTACCGGCTGCAACCCGGTGCCGGAGGCCGGCGAAGATTTCCAGCTGCCCGAGCCTCCGCCGCTGCTGCCGGAGCCCGGAGAAATTCGAACAGGTTTGCTCTATTATCCCGATTGGCAATGGCGCTTTCTGGTTCCGCTGTATAGAGATATTCCCGAGACGGAAACAATTGTCCGCCACACCCTGGAGAAGCTCTTTGACACACCGCAGCTGCGGCAGGAGCTTGAATTGCTGGACCTGGTTCCCCTTCTCCCTGAGGGGGTCTCCATACTGGGGATTCACCTGGAAGAATCCGGGCTGGCCAGGGTGGACTTCAGCAGCCCATTCCTAAACTACGATCCTTCCCGGGAGCGCCATGTTCTGAGCGGCCTTTTATGCACCTTGCGCCAGTTCCCGGAGATAGAGCGGCTGGAAATAATGATCGACGGCGCAAGCCCGGAAAAATTCCCGGGAGGCACCCCGGGGCGTATGCCGCTGGGGCCGGAATGTCTGATCAATCTCGAAATTGACGATGCGCTGGAGGATTATCGGAACTACACTGCCGTAACGGTATACTTCTGTTTCATGACCCCGCAGAGGCGGATCCTTTATGTGCCGGTAACGCGGGTCCTGCCGCCGTCGGATGATGCCGCCTCCGCCGCCGTTAAAGAGCTGCTGGCCGGACCGCGCCGGGGTAGCGGCCTTTTCAGTGACATCCCGCCGGATACAGATCTGCGCAGCCTGCAGCTGGAAGATGGGCTGATGGTCATAGACCTGTCCAAAGAGCTGCTGGACTACGAAGGAGGCCGGACCGGCGCGGACAATGTGGTCAATCAGATCCTGCTCAGCCTGGCCGGGCTGGAAGGAGTAAATGAGGTCCAGATCCTGGTAGAAGGCGAAAAGGTAAGTCTTCCGGAAGGAATCGACCTTACAGCCCCCCTGAAACCTCCCGCAGTCTATAACTATTTCTAAAGGCACCTGTCTGCATTTAAAACATGCCTCCAATAATTCCCTGGCCCAGCTTAATCAAGCCCAGGTTAATTAAGATTAACGCAGCCTGGTAGCCGGCGGCGCAGGCGAAAGCTTTGACCCTGGGGATACCGGCGGCAGCGGTGAACCCTATCGTCAGGAGCAGCAGGCTCCAGAGGACAAAAATGTTCAGGTGCGAGACGAAGACGGCGGCAGCGCCGGTAAATTGCGCGGGATCTGCCAGGCCAGCAGCTCGCGGGAAAGCCGCAGCCGCTCCTGCCGCTCCATTCCGGCAAAGATAAACACAGTAAAAAACTAAAGACGCGTGAAGTAAATAAATAAAAAAATGGAAATTGTCGTTGACCCTGTTCGTTCTGTTTGTATTTGCGTGTATCAGCAGCCACAGGAGCAAGTATATCTTCATCTCCGATGGTAGATAAATATAACAGCGGGAGGTGTAAGGTGTGTGATGGCAGAAAAGAAAAGGAAAAAAAAGAAAGGTTTAAGCTTTCGCTTCTGGCAGCGCGACCTGGCCATTGACCTGGGGACAACCAACACGCTCATCTATATGCCCCAGAAAGGGATTGTCCTGGAAGAACCGTCGGTGGTGGCTTTGCGAAACAACAGCGTGGTTGCTGCGGGAAAGAAGGCCTATCGCATGCTGGGGCGAACCCCGCCCGGAATTACAGCCGTTAAACCGCTTCAGGGCGGAGTGATCGCCAACTTTGAGCTGACCCGCAAGATGCTTGACTATTTTATATCCCGGGTTTTACGGCGTTTTCCTTTTTTGCGGCTAAGAATGATGATTACCGTGCCTTACGGGATCACCCAGGTTGAGCGGCGCGCAGTACTTGCCGCGGGCAAGCGCGCCGGTGTGAAGGAAACCCATCTCATAGAGGAGCCCGTTGCCGCAGCCATCGGAAGCGGCTTGCCGGTGGCCGAGCCCCGGGGCAGCTTTATTGTCAATTGCGGCGGGGGGGTTACCGAGATTGCGGTGATCTCTCTCGGCGGCATTGTCCTCGGCAGTTCGCTGCCCCAGGGGGGGGAGACCATTGACGAATCTATCCAGCGCTATATTTACCGCAATTACCGGATGGAAATCGGGCTCTCCACGGCTGAAGAGGCCAAAAAAAAGGCGGTTTATGCGGCCGATCCTCCCGCAGATCTAAGCTATACCTTTCGCGGGATCAACCTCTACCGCCGCACTCCGGATACTCTGGAAGTAAAAGCCAGTGAACTGCATGAAGTAGTCGGGCCTCAGCTGGCTGCTCTAACCGGTGCGGTGCGCGCCATATTTGAACAGATGCCCCCCCAGCTGGCGGCTGATGTTATGCAGGACGGGATTGTCCTTTGCGGCGGGAATTCGCTTTTGCATAATCTTGATCTCTACCTGAGCCGCGAAATAAACCTCCCTGTCCGCCGGGTTGAAGATCCTTTTACCTGCGTGGTACGGGGTGCCAGCGAATCTCTCAAGTTTCTCCATGCTCTCGCCTTGCCGGACAAATAAGTATCCCCACCATTATCCGGCAGCCGGCATACAATTCTGTCAGTAATCTCCAGTAAAAGAGATTAAAAAATGCTATAATAAAGCTATCCTAAATTTGGAGGTTGGTTCATTGCGCCCTGACAAAAGAGAAGCCGGCGAACTGCGGCCGGTTCAGATTACCTGCTCCTACCTGAAATATCCTGAAGGCTCCGCCCTTATCACCATGGGCGATACCATGGTGCTCTGCACCGCCACCCTGGAAGAGAATGTGCCTCCGTTCCGCAAAGGGTGCGGAGAAGGTTGGGTTACCGCCGAATACGCCATGCTGCCCCGCTCGACCGAAATTCGTTCCGCCAGGGAGACGAGGAGCAGGGTCAATGCCCGGAGCCTGGAGATTCAGCGTCTTATCGGACGCTCCCTGCGCAGCGTGGTCGATTTTTCCGCCATGGGAGAGCGAACCATCTGGCTGGACTGCGACGTGATCCAGGCAGACGGGGGCACTCGTACGGCGGCGGTAACGGGTTCCTTTGTAGCCCTGGCGGAAGCCTTTCTTTACATGAAGGAGCAGGGTATGGTGGAGGCGCTGCCCCTGAAAGATTACCTGGCTGCGGTAAGTGTGGGCCTGGTGAATGGAGCATCACTCCTCGACCTCTCTTACCAGGAAGATGCCGCCGCCTCCGTTGATTTAAACGTGGTCATGAACGGTTCGGGTGGAATCGTGGAGATTCAGGGCACCGCCGAGAGCGGCTCTTTTAACCGGGAGCAGCTCAATCTCTGGCTGGATCTGGCAGCAGGGGGAATTGAGCGGTTAATTGCAAAGCAGCGCCAGGCTCTCGGCGAAGAAGCCGTGCAACTCATAGACAGCGCCCGGAGAGAGGCCGCCTCCAGGGAGATGGGATGCTGATGCAACAGCTTGTTCTGGCTACCCACAACCTGAACAAGCTGCGCGAAATTAAAGCCCTCTTGCAAGGCCTTCCTCTCGAGGTGCTTTCTTTGCGCGATCTGACCGATTCGCCTCTGCCTGTAGAGGAAGATGAGGCCACATTGGCCGGCAACGCCCTGAAGAAGGCTGCAGCTGCGGCTGCCGTAGCCGGCAAGAAGGCGATAGTCATGGCCGATGATTCCGGCCTCGAGGTAGAGGCTTTGTGCGGGCAGCCGGGGGTGCACTCGGCGCGTTTTGCCGGCCCCGGCGCCGGCGACGCGGCGAACAACCGTCTTCTTTTGGAGAAGCTGCGCGGCATCCCCCCCGAACGGCGCGGGGCCAGGTTCAGGTGTGCCATCGCCCTCCTCTTTCCGGACGGTGATACATGCCTGATTGAGGAAAGCTGCTCCGGGCGCATTGCCGAATCACCGCGCGGCGGCTCTGGATTCGGCTATGACCCTCTCTTTATCTATGAACCGTCCGGGCTCACCTTTGCCGAAATGGGCGAAGAGGCCAAAAACAGGGTCAGCCACCGGGGCAAAGCTCTCCGCCGGGCGCGCCGCTTGCTGGAACGCCGGTTGAATCAGCAGCCCTGATCCTTATGCATCTTCTCTCCACTCTTGTCATCCTAAGCGAAGCGAAGGATCTCGTCTTTAAAGCTCTCTGCTTTTGGTGTATAATATCATTCAGGGTAAGGTTTCTTCAGGCTCACCTTTTGTCATGCCGGGGCGTAGCGCAGCTTGGTAGCGCACTTGGTTTGGGACCAAGGGGTCGCCGGTTCAAATCCGGCCGCCCCGACCATGAATAAAGGGTTTTCGGGGCTGGCAAATGTAAATGCTTATCACTAATTGTCACAACCCCTTTAACAGTGCCCCGGCGTTGAGATCCACAGCGAGCTTCCCCAAGTCAGTTTTCGACAAAATCCTGCACCATAACCTGATCATCGAGTAGCAGCGCCGGCGGCTGCTCGAGGATTAGAACTCCTTAATAGTCACCATGATGCCGCATTTGCCCTGCGCACTTACTTCCATGTGGTGTTAGCCCGTTTGAAGATCCTTTCTGCGCTCAGGATGATTAACGTGTAGGAGCGGCAGCCTCGCCCGTGGTACAGCCAACTGTTTTCTTTAAACATTGGCAAATATGGGCTGCCCCTCCGGCGAGTTATGGGTGATTGTGTAGCAGAGGCCTTCTGCTCCAAACGCGGTACTTGTATTGATTTCCGGTACGGGTTTAGGACGATCCAGTAGATTGCCCCTAAGCCTGGAAGAGACAAAGTGCTTTATGGACACTCTACCCTACCACATCCTACGGTTAATACGATTCTCCAGTTTAAAAAACTTTCTCAACACGGTAGTGGCAGGAATTGTGGACTTAACAAAGCATGCCATCCCTGTTCGGCAGGAATAGTTAATTCGGCGAAGAAAGAATAAAAAAGTATAAAATTGAGGTGCCAAATAACTGAAAGGGGGAGCCTGATTAAATGTCCACGCAAAAACTTCTCAAGGATATTATTAAAAACGAAGATCCCAAGAATCCGTTGACAGATCAAGAAATTGCAAAAAAGATCGGCGTTACCAGGGAGCAAGTCGTCTTTTTGCGAAAAAAATTGCGAATAAAATCCTCACAGGAACGGCTCCGGGAAAGCCTGCTTCGCGAAATGAAGGAGCAGTTTCAAGAAAACCCTGCAATCTCGGCAAGAGAGCTTACCAGGATTCTGAACGATCAGGGTTACCAGATTTCTCGTTTCCTGGTGAACAAAGAGTTCAATAAATTGCGGGAAAAGGGTAAGAAAGGTGCAAAAAATGAAGAAGAACTCCTGTTTGGCTCGATCATCGGTCATGAGGGTAGCCTGAAGCTGCAAATTCAGCAGGCCAAGGCGGCGGTGCTCTATCCGCCTCTGGGTCTGCATACGCTTATTATCGGGGAGACAGGTACAGGTAAAAGCTACCTGGCGCAAAAAATGTTTGATTTTGCTGTCAGGTCTGGAAAGGTACCCAAAGAAAGATTTGTTGTATTTAACTGTGCCGACTATGCTCATAACCCCCAGCTTCTCTACTCCACCCTTTTTGGCCATAAAAAGGGCAGCTTTACCGGGGCTACCGATGATAAAACGGGGCTGATCGATAAAGCCAAGGGGGGGATCCTCTTTTTAGACGAGGTTCACCGTCTTCCTCCTGAGGGGCAGGAGATGCTTTTCAATATCATTGATCATGGTCGCTTCAGAAGGCTCGGTGAGGCAGAAGAGATCCAGAATATCAACGTGATGATCATTGCAGCTACTACCGAAGATATTGAATCTCAGCTATTGGCTACTTTCCGGCGACGGATCCCCATGATTATTGGGATGCCGCCGCTGGAGGAGAGACCGCTGAAGGAGAAACTGGAATTTATAAAACTATTTATCCAGGCCGAAAGCAACAAGATCAACAACAACATTACGCTAACCTATGAAGCCGGCCGCTTCTTGCTCAGCTACAACCCCGCCAACAATATCGGCCAGCTCGAGGGTGATCTGAAAGTTGCCTGTGCCCGGGCCTACCTGCTTTATGTAACCAGGGAAAAAGAGAGCGTGGAGATAACCCCGGAAGTGCTGCCCCCGCTGATCAGGAGGGATCTTTTGGAGCAGCCGGTGAGGAGAAAGGAGATTAGCGCTATCTTCAGGGATGACCTGGTTATCGAACCCTCTTCCTGGGAAGGGCGCGACAAACAGGATCGGCAGGATGTTTACGGGATATCCGAAGATATCTATCGCTACATGGAGAACAAAAGCACGGAGATGAAAAAGGAAGGAGCCTCACTGGAAGCGATCAGCGAGGAGCTAAACAGAAAGATCGAGCAAAAGTTAACCCTGCTGCTGAAGCATACCCGTACCGGCTTTCAGGATGACCGCTATTTTCACGAGATAGTGGGAGAGCGGATGGTGAACCTGATCAGCGAGGTTCAGCTCCTTGCCCAGGAGGAGATCCCCGAACTGGTTTTTAAAAGAGAGCTGAAATATGCCCTGGGTCTCCATTTTACTGCTGCTTTACAGCGGATTAAAGCAGGCAAAAGCATAGTTTGCCCCAATCTGTCCCGGCTGAAAAAGGAGAACAGCTATCTCTTTGAGGTTGCTCGCGAGATAACCGCTCTTTTCGCTCGCAGATATTCATTAGAGCTCCCAGAAGACGAAGTGGGCTATGTTACGATCTATTTAAAAGCTGTCCTGGATCAGGAACAGATCAAGGAAACCCCCACAAGCAATGTGGAGATCATTGTAGCTTGCCACGGTAAAGTAGCCTCGAATATGCTTCGGGTAGCCAACTGGTTTTTAGGGGTTTCGAATATTCAGGCCATCGATATGGAGATGGACGAAAGCCCTTCTGAAATTAAGAAGCAGATTATCTGTAGGGTAAAAAAATTTGATAAGAACAGCGAAGTGCTGCTGCTCGTGGATATGGGTTCCCTGGCTGCTTTTGGCCCTGTGATTGAAAAAGAAACAGGCGTGAAGACAACAGTAGTCCCCCGTGTGGATACAGTGATGCTTATGGATGCGATCCGCCTTTCTAAGTTCAAGCAATTGCCAGCGGAAGCAATTGTGAGGCAGCTTGAGTCGATGAAATCTCCGGAGAAAGAGAAAAGCAGCGGGCACACGATCCTGGTATTCTGCACTACGGGGGAAGGGGCGGCGCAGAGAATAAAAGATTACCTCGTTCACCGGCTGCCGGGCATCGAAGACCGTTACCGGTTTCAGGTTGCCGGCCTGATCAGCGAGGACCTCAACAACCTGGCCCGGGGGTTGGAGCGCGACGGACAACTTCTCTGCGCCGTGGGCAATTTAAGACCCGACCTGGACGATCCGGAAAAATTCTTTTCCATACCGGAGATTTTCTCCGACGAGGGGATGACCCGCTTTATAAAAGCAGTTGCTTTTGATCGGAAAGACCTGAAAGAAATTAGGCTCAAGGACCTCTTTTCCCATCAAATATTTTTCCCTCACTTACAGGTCGGCACACCGGAGGAGATCATCGAAAAAATGGCTGGCCGGCTGATCCAATCGGGAGCAGTGAAGAAAAGCTTCCTTGCGGCGGTGCTCGAGCGGGAGCAATGGGGGCCTACCTACGTGGGCAGCGGTGTGGTTATCCCCCACGCCGATCCACGGCATGTTTATTATTCCCAGGTGGCCTTGGCTGCATTGGAAAAACCGCTGAGTTGGGCTGGAAAGGAGGTGGAAATAGTCTGCATGGTGGCCCTGAAAGACCTAGGCGTAAAGCATTTTAAGAAACTGCACCGTAATGTGATGGACAATGTGGCTCTGATCAAAAAAGCAGACTGCTGGGAGATGATCCGGGATTACCTGACTAGGGATTAACTATTTCTGCCGCGGCCTGGCATGGATATTGCAATAATGACAGGTGGACTTGCAAGCCGGGTTAATTTGACAGCAGAAAAAGAGCAATGCAGCGTACTTCAGGTTGATTTGCTGATATGTTGGGAGGTAATGCCTTGCTTGAACAGGTACTGACAGCGGATATGATTGCCCTAGATGTGGAAGCTGCCGACTGGCGTGAGGCGATCAGGAAAAGCGGTGAACTGCTTTGCCGGGGCGGTAAAGTAACGGAAGAGTATATTGACGATATGATCAGGATGGTGGAGGAACTGGGGCCTTATATCGTCATAATTCCCGGGATAGCCCTAGCCCATGCCCGGCCTGACACGAAGAAGGTCAAGGAACTGGGGCTGAGCTTGGTTCGTTTAAAAGAGCCTCTCCCTTTTGGGCATGAGAAAAATGACCCGGTAAAGATAGTGCTCGGTTTTGCCACCAAGGATAAGGATTCGCATCTGGTTCTGCTGCAGGAGGTTACTTATTTACTTAAAGACGGCAGATCCAGGGAGCTGCTCTTTTCCGGTAATCAAACGGATCTTTTGGAAGCGATAAAACAGCTGGATGTGGTTGATTGAAGCCCTTTTCCCTTCAAGATAATGGGGGGTGGTCTTATTGAAGAAACAAAGAAAAACTCGGAAAAAGATCATGCTGGTCTGCGGCTCGGGCATTGTCTCTTCTACGCTGGTCGCTCCTACCGTGGAGGAAATATTGAGAGAAAGCCCGTACAACTGTGAGCTGATCAAGGGCGGCCTTGGCGACCTTAAGGATAAGATCAATCAGATTGATCTGTTACTGACGACGATCACCTTACCTAAGGATATAGAGCAGGTGGGTGTTCCGGTGGTTTCCGTGACCGGCCTCTTTAACGGAGAGGAAGAGAAGATAAAGAGGGATATATTGGAAAAACTTGATGGTCAGTACTCTTAAAGAGTTGTTCGAGCATTTTAAAATACACTTTTGCCAGGTGGGTATTAAGGAAACTTTCGCTATTACCACAGTGTAACAAAACTATAGGAGGGATTAGTGTGTTGACGAAAAATTTGCCCCGGACTCCGGAAGAGCTGGCCCGGTACCTTGATACCTCTATTATCAAGCCCGATGTCACAGCTCAGGAAGTGAAGGAATTTATCATTAAGGCCAGCCGTTATCCTTTTGCCGCTATCGCTGTGGACCTTGCTTTCACTGACCTTGCCGTCAAAGTTCTCGCCGGTACGGGGATAGATGTGGTAACCACCGTTGCTTATCCTCTGGGCGGCCTGACCACTGCGGTCAAGCTTAAACATGCGGAGATGGCCCTGGAGATGGGGACAGACGAGATAGATGTGGGGATGAATATCGGCGCCTTGAGATCGGGAGAGTACGCAGCGATAGAAGAAGAGGTCTCCGCCCTGGCCAAGCTGGCCAGGGGAAAAATAGTGAAAATGGTTATACGCTGCGACGGCCTGACCGATGAAGAGATACTGCAGGCCTGTAAACTGGCCCGGGACGGCGGCGCGAATTTTGTGAAGACTAACCCCGGTTTTGGCTCTAATACCAGGCTCGAGGATGTGCAGCTGATTCGGAAACATTTCAAATCAGAAGAGCTGAAGGTAATGGTCGCAGGGGGAGCAAGGACTTGGCAGCAGGCTTTGGATTTTCTGGCTGCCGGTGCCGACCGCGTTGCCACCAGTTCGCCCTATCACGTTCTGGGTGTAATGCTACCTGAATAAAAAAGCAAGGAGGATCTTCCGAATTATGGAGCTGACTAAAGAGATGCTGGCCAAAACTTTTGATGAAACCCTTCTCGACCCTTTGGCCACCAAGAAAGATATTGAAGAGCTGTGCGAGAGAGCAAAGAAATACAACTTTGCTTCGGTAGCTATTTTGCCCTGCAATGTAGCCCATGCCAGCGCCTGCTTGAAAGGTAGTAACGTCAAGGTCTGTGCTGCTGTGGGCTTTCCGCTGGGCAGCATCCCGCCCGAAGCGAAGGCGTCGGAGGCTGCCGATGCGGTCGAAAACGGGGCCGACGAAGTCGACATGGTAATGAATATTGGAGCGCTCAAAGCTGGTTGTCTCGATCTGGTCAAGCGGGATATTGAAGCGGTGGTCGCAGCCAGCAAGGGAAAAACAGTTAAAGTGATCATAGAAATTTCACTGTTAACTGAAGTGGAGGCAAAGATGGCCTGTATCCTTGCCGGCGAAGCAGGGGCCGATTATGTCAAATCTTCCACCGGCTTCAAAGGTTTTCCCATTCGCCCGACCAGCGCTAATGATGTGCAGTATATGCGGCGCCACGCTGCTGCCGATGTTAAGGTAAAGGCGGCAGGCGGCATCAGGACTCCGGAGGATGCCCTGGCCGTAATCAAGGCGGGTGCTGATCGCATCGGGACGAGCTCCGGCGCGAAGATTTTAGAGGCATACGAAGGGAGCGTTTAGCGATCGGTACCAGGAGAATACTGCAAATAGATCTGAGCAACTCCACTACTGCGGTTGACACAGTGGAAAATATGCTGCCTGGCAACGTCCTCGGCGGGGTAGCGGTAGCCTGGGAGTTGATCTACAAACTGCTCCCGCCGGGAGTTGATCCCTTTGCACCGGAGAATCCCATTATTATCAGTGTGGGCTCACTGGTGGGGACGGCTGCGCCCGGCGCATCGAAGATAGCGGGGACAGCGAAATTCGCCATATTTGCCGATGAGAAGAAGCATTTTGTCGGCTCCTCCGTTAGCGGTGGGCGAGATTTTGGCCTGATGATGCAAAATGCCGGCTGTGAGCATATTGTGATAAGCGGCCGGGCCGAAAGACCGGTATATCTGCTCGTCGATAATGACGAGGTGGAAATTTACGACGCCACCGCCCTCTGGGGCAAGAGCACCGAAGAGGCGACGTGCCTGCTAAAACAGAAACACGGCAGCGAATGCGGCTGCGCCGTTATAGGCCCTGCCGGAGAGAACTTGGTTCGCTATGCTTTTGCCGTGGTCGATATGACCAATTCCCTGGGCCGCAGCGGCCTGGGCGCTATTTTTGGTTCTAAGAATCTGAAGGCGGTTGTGGTAAGGGGCGACAAAGGCGTCAGGATAAAAGATGCCTTGCGCTATGAGAAGTATGTCCGGCTGGCCGAAGCCAAAGCCCAGGGCTGGGAAAATCTGGACAACTGGTTGAAACTCGGCATGGGTGCCGGATGGCCGATTTTCCGCTATACCCAGTACCCCGGCAAGTGGAGCCGGGAAAAGTGGGACAAGCTTTATGGCGAGAAGAAAAGGCTGGAAACCCTTGACAAGATCGTGGGGTGCAGCTCGTGCCGGATCAGCTGCCGGATCAAGTGGAGGATCCAGTCCGGCCAATATGCCGGAGAGGTGGGGATGGGCTCACCCTATGGGAAAAGCGCTACCTCGGGCCAGCTTTTGGATGTAGAAGATCACCGGAAAATGTTACACCTTGTCTCCATGGCCAACCAGGCGGGGATCGATTTTTATTCATTTACTAGGCTCATGGACTGGGTTACTGCCAGCAGTGAGCAGGGTAAGATAGCGAAGGGACGCTATAGCGATGAGCTGCACAGAGATTACGAAAACTATAAGCGTCTTCTGGCGATGACAGTGAACCGGGAGGGCATCGGAGATGTTTTGGCCGAAGGTTGGAATCCTATTGGGGAAGCGTTGGGCCTGGATCCCCATGACTACTGGTATGCGGGGATTTGTAAAGGGGTGGACTTTATCTATGATGCGCGGGCAGCAAAACTGCATCCCCTGATGATGACATTTATTACTAATCCCCGGCCCCATCACGGCGGCAATCACACTATAACCACGGGGCTAGGCAAGGATGTCACTGAGATCAGGGAGCAGCTGGATACATGGGGGCTGCCCCGGGAGGCCATGGAAAGGATTTTTACCCCTACTCCCCACAGTGGCAGACTTAATGTAGGTCGCTATACCAAGTGGATGGAGGATGCCATGGCTGTGCGAAACAGCCTCGGTGTGTGCTCCATGTACTCTGCTTTCGGTCTGGAAAATTTGGACTGGGTGGCAAGTATCTATTCTGCCGTGACCGGTATAGAGATGAGCGCCGGCGAGTTGATAAAGGCAGGTGAAAGGGCTTTCACGTTTAAAAAGCTGGCCAATGTCCGGGAAGGGTTTCGCAGAAAGGATGACCGCCCGCCTCGGCTCTGGCTAAGGCCTATGGACTCCCCGGAAGGAAAGCTCTACACCGAAGACTACTACAAGGAGAAGGTAATTACAGAAGAGGACTTCGAGAAAATTCTTGATGACTACTATGATGAGCGAGGCTGGGATAAGGAAACCGCTGTCCCCCTCGACGAAACTCTCAAAGCACTGGGCATCGAGGCATGAAGGGGGGGCTAAGTATGGAAAAAATATTACTCTTTGATCCGGATAAATGTTGCGGTTGCCGCACCTGCGAGTTGGTCTGCTCTTTCAGCAATGAGGGCGTGATCAACCCTTACCTTTCCCGCATCAAAAGGATCACCCTGGCTGACGATCTCTGTTTTGTTCCGATGACCTGTCTGCAGTGCGAAGAGCCCTATTGCCTCGAAGCCTGCCCGGCGGGGGCGATCAGCAAAGGCGAGGATGGTGTCGTGAGAATCGATCAGCAGCGCTGTGTCGGATGTAAAATGTGCCTGCTGGCCTGTCCCTTTGGCAACATTGCGGTGCGAGAAAGATCCTTTAAATGCGAACATTGCGACGGGGATCCCCGTTGCGTCAAGAGCTGTTCCAACAAGGCGCTGGCCTATGTAAAGAAAGGTGAAGCCGGTTACGAGAAGCTGAACCGGACAGCTAGGAAATTACAAGAAATAGGCAAAACGGGGTGATCGTAATTAAGATCGAGTTGGCTGGTAAAATTGCAATTGTCTCCGGGGTAGCCCAGGGTATGGGCCGGGCAATCGCCCAACAGCTTTTTGCACTGGAGGCTACAGTTGTCGGGCTGGATAAAAGCGACGGTTCTTCCTGCTTTTCCGAAGAGATCAGCACGGGACGGTTTGTTTTTAAACAGATCGATATCTGTAACCGGGAGGCTGTAAAAGAGCTGGTAGCCGCTACCGGTGAAACATATGGTTCTATCGATATCCTGGTTAACAATGCCGGCATACTGGAGCGCTCCCTTTTTGAAAATATGACGCAGGACCATTGGGAAAGGGTTCTTGATGTAAATCTGGTGGGGATGATGAACCTCTGTCAGGCGGTGATCCCCTTTATGAAAAAACAGCAGAGGGGGAAAATAATCAACGCCTCCTCTATCCTTGGCGGTTACCCTGATGTGGGGTTAACGGCCTATTCTATATCGAAAGCTTCGGTAAATACCCTAACAAAGATTCTCGCTGCCGAGCTGGGCCCATATAATATCCAGGTAAATGCTTACGCTCCGGGGACAATCATCACGCCGATGACCGAAAAACTGAGAAGAGAAAGGGCTGAGCAAAAACTAAAGCAGATTCCTCTGCGCCGTTTTGGGGAGGCTGAAGAGGTCGCCTATGCGGTAGCGTTCCTGGCCTCCTCTTTCGCCGACTATATCAGCGGGGCAATCCTCCCTGTTGACGGCGCCAGCCTGGTGGTACAGCGTCCCGATGCGGTCTCTTGAAAATGCTTTTTGAAAACAAGTAAATCTAATTGGAAGGGAGGGAAATCGTGGATCGCAGACTAAAAATCCTGATCGTGTGTGGCTGTGGTGCCGGATCCAGCCTGATGCTGAAGACCAGCGTCTACAATGTTCTTTCAAAGAACGGGATCAAGGCCGATCTCGAGGTTGCCGATATGCTCGGCGGAGCTTCTCATGAAGCCGACATTCTCATCGCTTCTCCTGAAGTGCTGAGATCTATGCGTGGCGTCGATAAATTCAAAACGATCGTGCCCATTGACAATTTCCTGGATGAGCAAGAAATAGAAAAGAAGTTGATCCCGGAAATTGAAAAAGAGGAAACCTAATTTAAAGGAGTGAAGAACGTGTCAATATTGGAGATTATCGCAACTCAAGTAATCGGTGAACCGGTAATACTCTTTGCCATCGTCGCCCTGATCGGCCTTATCTTGCTTAAGAAACCGTTCGAAGATGTCGTTGTCGGTGTAGCCAAGACCATGATTGGCTATCTAATCCTGACGGCCGGGGCAGGTTTGCTTACAGAGGTAGTAACGCCCATCGCCGCTTGGATCAATGCAATCCTCGGGGTGGAGGGTGTTCAGCCGACCATGTGGGCCGTTTTGAGCACCGGTATGGCCCAATATGGCAGCGTCATCGGTACGGCGCTGCTGATCGGCTTTGTTCTGAACTTGATGCTGGCCCGCATTACTCCCTTAAAAGGGGTTAATATTACGGGTCATATCATGCTGCTTTTTGCTGCCTGGGCAACGACCTTCCTCGCCGGTTTCGGTTTGAGCGGTACAGCTCTGGTAATTGCAGCGGGGGTATTCTGCGCCCTTCAGTACTGGTTGACACCTTCGATTATCAGGTATTTTATGAAGGACAAGCTTACCTCTGATTATTCTCTGTGCATGCCCAACATTAGCGGGATTGCGCTGACCTCCTGGCTCAGCCCGCTTATCGGGGATTCCCGGAAAAACTTCCAGGATATCAAGGTTCCCGACAGGTTGAACTGGGTACGCGACAGCGTCGTCAGCATCGCTATCTTCGGTTCAGTGCTATGGATTATTCTGGGGCTGCTGGCCGGCCCTGCAGTTGTCGCCGAGTCTACCGGCGGCCAGAACTGGATTGTCTTCTTGATCCTGCATGGGGTCAAATTCTCCGCCGGTGTTGCTGTCGTCCTTTACGGAGTGAGAATGCTCCTCGGTGAAATTGTGCCGGCTTTCCAAGGTATTGCCAGGCGGGTAATCCCCGGTGCGGTTCTTGCTCTTGATTACCCGACGGTCTATCATTTCTCGCCTACCGCGGTATTTGTCGGCTTTTTCGCCAAGCTTTTCGGGGCGATCGTGGGCACGCTGCTGCAGCTTCTGGTTGGCATGCCGGTAATTGTTCTGCCCAGCGTCTTTATGGACTTTTGGGATGGCGCCCTGCTTGGTGTCTTTGCCGATAAATTCGGGGGTAGAAGGGCTGCCCTGCTGGTTCCTTTTCTTGTCGGTATCGTTATTCAATTTGTCTGGGCTTGGGCCTATCCCTATACCGGGAGTTTCCTGACTGCCAATTCTCTGGCGATGGACTATCCGGATACAGGATTTATCAGCCTGATCCTCGGTTGGATTATGAATTTATTTAGTTAATTTACCGGAAGAGGGTTGGCGCCGGGAGGCGCCAACCCCTCCCCAATATTGGAGGTGAGTAGGCTGTATCTAATCCTCGGCAACAGTATTGCAGCAATTAGTGCAGTAGAAGCTCTCAGAAAAGTCGATCCCAACGGAAGCATAACCATCGTCGCTAAAGAGGGAGAGCCGGCCTACTCTCCTGTACTGACGCCTTATTATATCGCCGGCGAACTGCCCCGGGAGAGGTTATATCTTAGAAAAAAATCTTTTTACCGGGAGCACAAGGTGGAGCTCATTTGTAATGACGGCGCCGCGAAAGTATTCACCGATAGAAAAGAAGTTCTTCTGGAGAGCGGGGTACTTTTAAAATATGATCGTCTTTTAATCGCTACCGGAGGTCGTCCCCGCCCTGCTGCTTTTCCCGGTGCCGCGCTGAAAGGTGTTTTTGTCCTGCGATCGCTTCTGGATGCCGCGAATATTCGCAATTACGCCCTGGGGAAAAGAGATGCCGTCATCCTCGGCGGTGGGCCGATCAGCATGCGCTCGGCCTGGGCCCTCCGCAAGCTCGATATCAGGATTTCTCTGGTCATCAGCTCCAACCGGCTGCTATCGCGCCTTGTTGATGAAGAGGTTTCACTGCGCCTCGAGGAGGCGCTGCTGCGAGATGGAGGCTATCGTATCTATAAAAATTGTGATCTTTTGGCGGCCCGGGGCAAGGAAAAAGTTGAATCAGTGGAGCTGAACAATGGAGAATCTATTCCGGCGCAACTTATTGTTGTGGGAAAAGGGGTTATCGCCAATAAGGAGCTGGTAGAGGGGACGGAGATAGCCACTGCGAACGGCATATTGACTGATGAGAGGATGGAGACTAATTCTCCTGGGGTTTTTGCAGCCGGGGATGTGACCCAGGCCTATGATCGGGTCAGAAAAAAGAACATGGTTAATGCCATCTGGCCGGCGGCTTTTGCCCAGGGTAAAGTGGCGGGACTAAATATGGCGGGCGCTTCAGCAACATTTACCGGCACCGTTCCGATGAACGTGATCGAGGTAGGCGGAGTGAGCCTGGCCACCATCGGTGTACGCACCGACAAGACGGTGAGCATGAGAGCGGGAAATGCATTGAAAAAAATTTATCTCGGTGAAAATAAAATTACCGGAGCTGTCTTTCTGGACGATCTTCGGGGCATCGGCTTGCTTCACACGCTGATCAGGAACGAAGTTCCCCTGGACCGGCTGCCGTCTCCGCAGCGGTTATTGGAAAATATAGAATACTGCCGTTTGCTTAGAATTTTCAGCAGGAAGGCGGGTTAATAATGAAAGTAGTGGTCACAGGAGCCCGGGGCATGCTGGGCGAGGATGTTGTGGAGGTACTACAAAAAAAACACGATCTTATTCCCGTTGATATTACCGGAGCCCCAGCAGTGTACCTGGACATTACCCGTCTAGAAGCGGTTTTACGCTTTTTCGAGACGGAGAAGCCCGACCTGGTGGTGCATACGGCGGGATGGCGGGACGTGGACGGCTGCGAAGAAGATCAAGAAAAGGCATTGTTGATCAACACTTTTGGTGCCAGGAACGTGGCTCTGGCCTGCAAGCTAAACTGCGCGGTGATGATTCATATCAGCACAGACTATGTTTACAGCGGCAGGGGAAAAAAAGCTGTTACGGAATATTCCCCTACTGATCCGGTGAATTTTTATGGCTATAGCAAGCTTAAGGCAGAAGAAGAGATCATGGGCCTGCTTGACCGGTTTTTTATCCTAAGGCTGCCTTTTCTTTTCGGCCGCGGAGGACATAAAGAAAACAATCCCCTTCATCGAATAATCAGCCTGCTGCAGAAAGGTGATCAGGTCGAAGTGACCGCGGATCAGATCTGTTCGCCCACCCACACCCTTGACGTAGCCAGAGTGATTGAAATGATGATGGATACAGAGTACTACGGCCTCTACAATGTATCCAGCAGCGGCGAAGCTTCCCGCTACGATTTTTTCTTGGAGCTGGCTTCGCTTTGCGGTCTTGACAAGAGGCTGCTGATACCTGTAAATTCCAAGATTAAAAAAGCGAAAAGATCGCATTATACAGTATTTAACGCTTTGGTTTATAAAAATACTTTCGATACAGGTCCAGGTCATTGGCGAATGGCTCTAAAAGAATGCATCGACAGGATCAAAGTCAGTTGAGGAAAGGTGAAAAAGGGTTATGGTCTACGAAAAAAATGTGACAGTTCAAAATGAAAACGGTCTTCATGCCCGCCCGGCTTCCCTGTTTGTGAAAGAGGCTAATAAGTATCAATCCGAGATTATGGTTGTCTTTGATGGTAAGGAGGTCCAGGCTAAAAGCATCCTCGGGGTGATGAACCTGGGGGCTAAAAAGGGGAGCAGCATTGTGCTGAAGGCCTGGGGTGATGACGCCCCGGCAGCCGTCGAGGAGCTGGCGTTATTCATTGAAACGAAACTGGTAGAAGAAGATATTTAGCAGGGTGGCGGGACGGCCTTGGTGAGAGGCCAGTCCCGGCCTTGATCTCAGGCCGGACAGCCATGAAAATGCCCTGCAGGAAGTTAAGATGTTTAAAGAAGCCGGAGACGGCGCCATTGCCGAAGTTGGTACGCAAGGCTACAGCCGTGACGTCTTGAAAATAAAAAAGATATCCCGGCTGACAGGCGTTCATATTATCTGTGCCACCGGTTTTATTAAGGAGAGTTATTTTACCGGGGATTTTCTTAATCTCACCGAAGCGGAGCTGACCAAAAAATTTGTTGATGAAGTGGAAGAGGGCATTGATCATACCGCGATCAGAGCCGGTGTGATCAAGATAGGAGCCAGTTACAATAAATTCAGCGAAGCGTAGAAAAAAGTAGCTCGGGCAGCCTGCAGGGCGCACATGGAGACCGGGGCTCCCATTACCGCTCATACTACCGGCGGCGCCATGGTTTTAAACATCATTGAACTGTTAAAATCGCAAGGGGTAAACCTGGGGGATGTTGCTATCGGCCATCTCGATAACAACACACTTCATCTTGGCTATATCCTGATGATTGCCCGAACCGGTGTCTATGTTCAATTCGATAATATCGGCAAGACAAAATACTACCCCGACAGTTTAAGGATCGATATATTGAAGCAATTAATCAAAGAAGGTTATGGATTCAGGATACTTCTTTCGGGCGATCAGGGACGTCGGTCGTACTTCAAGTCTTATGGAGGTGGGCCGGGGTTTGAATATCTGCTAAAAGGGTTTATTCCCCTGATGCGGAAAAAGGGAATATCCGAAGGAGATATTCGGCAGATAACGGTTGGAAATCCCAAAAACTTCTTTACTTTTTAAGATGCAAACCGGGATGTGCAGTCCAATCAAGGTTTAAAGAAAAGTTCATGCCGTGGGGGGATGGCGATGAGTCTTTCAATTAAGGGGATTGGCGCTTCACCGGGATTGGCTATGGGGAATGTCCTGATCTACGAAGAAGCCAATCTGGAATACGATGACAGCCGCCTCTCTCCGGAAGATGTAGCTGAAGAAAAACACCGCCTGAAGAAAGCTTTTGCGGAAAGCCGGCGCCAACTGACGGGATTAAAGGAGCGGGTCGCGGAGACAGTGGGATCGAAAGAAGCGGCTGTGTTCGAGGCCCATATCATGATTTTGAACGATCCTGATTTAGCTGCAAAAATTGATCGTAAAATTGAAGAAGAGAAAAAGACTGCTCCCGCAGCCGTGGACGAGGTTTTCCGCGAATATATCGTGCTCTTTGCAGCGCTGGATGATGATTACATGAAAGAGCGATCAGCGGATATCGATGACGTCCGGCAGAGATTACTGGCCAATCTGATGGGTGTCGAGTTTAATCCCCTGGAGAATCTGGATGAAAAAGTTATTATAGTGGCCGAAGACCTTCCTCCTTCTGCTACTGCCCTGCTGGATCGGGAGCGAGTGCTCGGGTTAGTTACCGAAGCCGGCGGGCGGACTTCTCATACCGCGATTATGGCCTGCTCTCTGGAGATACCCGCCGTAGTTGGAGCAGCAGGCATCATGGAGTCGGTATTTCCGGGGGAGCGGATCCTGGTGGATGGTGAGAATGGAGAGGTGATTGTTAGACCCGGAGTCCGGGAGGAGGCTCTTTTCCGGGAGAGATTGGAAATTTACCGGGAGCGGATGGAGAAGCTGCTCCAGTTAAGGGAGCTGCCGGCGGAAACCGCAGACGGTTTTCGAGTGCTGCTCAGGGCCAATATCGGCTCCGGTCTCGATATCGCCGCTGCCAAGAAGCACGGGGCCTGCGGCGTGGGGTTATTCAGGACGGAATTTTTATTTATGGGTCGAAAAGAAAGACCTTCCGAGAAAGAACAGTTTGATGTTTACAGGGAGGTCGCCGAGGCCTTTGGCGATCAGCCTGTCACCATCAGGACTCTCGATATCGGCGGCGATAAGAATCTTCCTTATATTGATTTTCCTCCCGAGCTGAACCCCTTCTTAGGCTGGCGCGCGATTAGATTTTGCCTCGATCACCGTTCCCTCTTTACCACACAGCTGAAAGCTATTCTTAGGGCGAGCTATTACGGCCATGTCAAGATCATGTACCCCATGATCTCGGGGCTGGAAGATCTCCGGGAGGCCAACGAGATCCTTGCCACGGCCAAGCGAGAACTGCAGAAGAAAGGGATTCCCTTTAACGAGAACATCGAAGTGGGGATAATGATCGAAGTTCCCTCGGCGGCGCTGATCGCCGATCGCCTCGCCCGGGAAGTTGATTTTTTCAGCATCGGTACAAACGATTTGATCCAATATACTTTTGCCGTAGACAGAATGAACGAAAAGGTATCGCGATACTATCAGCCCTTCCACCCGGCCATACTCCGCTTGCTTCGCATGACCGTGGATGGAGCGGAAAAGGCGGGGATACCGGTGGGGGTTTGCGGCGAAATGGCGGGTGATCCTGCGGCAACGGAGTTGCTGCTGGGCTTGGGCATTCGCGAACTAAGCATGAGCGCACCTTCGATCCCAAGGGTGAAGGAAAAAGTGAGGCGGATATGCTGCAGGGAATGTGAAAAATTGGTTGAAGAAAAAATAGGCTAGTACTATTTATTGTTAGGAGAGGGTTGTTTGTTTACGAATAACACGATGGCGATCAATAAAGTTCAAGGGGTCATCTTTGATCTTGATGGAACGTTGATTGACAGTGAAAAATTCTACTTTACTGCCGATCAAAAGATGCTGGAGGAGTACGGAATCGAGTTTACCCGGGAAATGAAGAAAGAATATATCGGCTGCGGCAATCTCGATATGATGAAGATATTCCGGGAAAAATTCAACCTGCCCGATTCTCCGGAGAAGCTCCTGGAGAAGAAAAACAGCTACTACTTGGAGATGGCCAGGCAAAAAATAGAGCCCTTTCCTAAAACCGTGCGGTTGCTGGAAAGGTTGAATGAGGCAGCTTATCCCCTGGCCCTGGCTTCCGGTTCATCGCCGGATGTAATTGATGAGCTGCTCACGATTATTGGCTTGAAGGGTTATTTTTCTTTGATTATATCCTCTGAAGAAGTGGAGCGCGGCAAGCCCGATCCGCAGATTTTTTTGGAGAGCGCCCGCCGCCTTGCGCTTCCGCCAGAATACTGCGTGGTCATTGAAGATTCAGTGCAGGGAGTAGAGGCAGCTAAAAGCGGCGGCATGCCCTGCATCGCCATACCCAGCACCATCCAAAAACCGCTGCACCCCAGCTATTACCTGGCGGATCTGCTCTTCGAAGGCGGCATGGAAGAGTTTGATGAAGAAAAAGCTTTCCGGTGGATCGTGCAATCAGAGTTATGTTAAAATTTCGGGACACGAACGAAATTATTTCATTGCTGGAGCAAAAATTACTAATGTGTTCCCACCTCGTGGGCTGCCCCACGAGGACGTCCTGGTCAGATTGCGCCATTCGAAAAACTCCACTTCCCCCGAGGCCTCGAGCGCCGACTAGCACCGCGGAGCTGCAGGAGGCGGTCGCCTGTTGACGGTGAGACGGCTGTTTTTCGTCCCTTTTTTTCTTGTGCCTGCTATGTTATAATGAAACTGCAGGTCGGGGCGTAGCGCAGCTTGGTAG